>Ga0307380_10001059_pt1 | contig 41275 bp, 23 predicted proteins | sample UN3MG_FD_202239 | JGI IMG/M metagenome (GOLD analysis project Ga0307380, IMG submission 202239) | Soil microbial communities from Risofladan, Vaasa, Finland - UN-3 | ecosystem: Environmental > Terrestrial > Soil > Coastal area > Acid sulfate soil | place: Finland: Risofladan, Vaasa | collected...
CCTGCGTTTGGGAGAGGATGATCGCTTCCGTGTTCCCATACTGCATGGGCGAGATCGAGCCCGGGCCACCCACCTCGTCCCACGATTCCGGACTGACGGTCGAGGTGATGGTGTCGATCAGCGAGTCGAAGTCACTCCACTGTTCGCCCGCCTTGTCGCGAAACCGGACGAGGTCCGACACGGGGTAGGCCACCGTGGCCAGCATCACTTCCGCTTCTTCCGGCGTCGTGATCAGGAGCACTTCATCTTGGACGACCGAGGTCAGATCCAGCTCGCGGAGCATCAGCTTCAAGGCCGATCGCAGGGAGACGCCCCGGAGCTGCTGGGTGATCGGGACGTCGGTGGAAATGCCCACGTCGTCCAGCGCGCGTTGGTCGAGCCGGATCTCGATCCCGTGCATCCTCTTCAACTGGTCGACCACGTCGCTGAGCGGCGTCTCGACGAACTGGAAAACGGTGGGCGAGGCGAGCGCCGCGTGGATCCGCTTCTCGCTCTCGCTCTCGCTCGTGCTCCCCGCGCTGAAATCGACGGGCTGGTAGAGCTTGACGTCTTGCGGCATGGCGGCGATCGGCGGGCCCGTCGACGGGTATTGCACGGCCGGCTGCCCCGCCAGGCTACGGAAGAACGCGTAGCGGCCCGGGCCGGCCTGCGCGATGACGGTCGGTGAGCCCTGGATCCCCTGGGCGACGAACACACCGCGCAGATCCGTCGATCCGGAAACAACGTCTGCGCCGGCACTGCCCATCACCTTGACCTGCACATCGCGGTGGTAGCGGTCGGCGACCACGTCCTTGACCGTCGCGCGGACCTGCCCCGCCTCGGGATCGTGCTGGACCTCAACCGCCAGCGGGCTCAGCAGCACAAAGCCGCTCGCATACAGGTCGCCGCCGCGGCAGACGACCAGGTACGCCCCTTCGTCCTTCAAGGGCAGGGGGAGCTTGTGGGTGCGGTCGCGGTAGTCCTTGCCGTCGCCGAGCCGGACCGCGGTCTCGTGAAAGGGCCGGATGCCGGCCAGGTTGATCCGCGTGATTTCTCCCAGGTTCCGCTTCATCAGGCTGAACTTCATCAGGTCGATCCGGTAGACCTTGGCGTCGCAGGAGGGGACGTTGCGGAACCGCAGCTCCAGCTCGACCGGCTCACCCGGCTTCACGGTCGTCACCTCGTCCAGGGCGATCGCCTTGCGCAGGAAGTAGTCGATTGCCTGCTCGGCGTCGGGGAAGCGATCGGCCACGCGGCGGTACTCGCGCACGGCGTCGGCCGCCGCGCCCAGGCTGTGGTGCACCTGGCCGAGGATGTAGATCGCCTGCCACTTGTTGCGGCTTTCCTCCTCGCGCCCGGTTTGCTTGTCGACCCGTTTGGCCTCGGCCACCTTGCCGCACATCTCCAATGCCTTGGCGTGCTCGCCCGTGGCAAAGTGACAGAAGCCGATGATGTACCAGAAGCTGTCCAGCAGCTTGCTCTCCGGGTACCGCTCGGCATAGCGGTTGCACGCGGCGGTTGCCTGCTCGTAGGCTTCGAGCTCCAACAGGGCGTTGGCCGTGGAGAACGCGGCCTGGTCGGCGGCGGGGTCCTCGGGATACGCCGTGAGAAAGCTCTCCAGCATCGACCACGCGCGGCGCACCAGGTCGACCCGGTTGACCTTCTCCCGGCGGAGCTTCGGATCGTCGGCCGCCTCGGGCGCCTTGGCGTAGACGCGCTGGGCCAGCGCGTACGTGGCCGCGGCCAGGTACGCCTCGGGCGGATACTCGCGCAGCAGGCGCTGCATCACGTCGACGCTCCGCGAGAACTCGCCCTCGGAGTCCAGGAATCCGGCCACCCCGCTCTCGCGGCGGAAGCTGCTCTCGACCGTCGCCCGAAACACCAGGTAGCTCCGCTCGTACTCGCCCATCTCGTGATAGGCCGCCCCGACCCGGACGATCTGGTCGAACGGGATCTCCTTGTCGGGCCACTTCTCCTTGACGATCTCGAAGTAGTGGACGACCTTGCTCGCCGGGCCGAGCTCCAGGTGGACGTCCAGGAGCGTCTCGACCGCCTCCTTGTACACGGCCGGCTTGAGGTTCCAGTTTTCGACCAATTCCGTCAGGTGCTTGCCGGCCGTCTCTCGATCGCCCTGGGCGAAGTGCCGCTTGCCCAGCTCGTGAAGCTCCTTCGGCGTCAGCCGATAGGCGTCGCTCGTTTCCGCCCCCAGCGGCAGCACGCCCAGCGGCTTGGGATCGGCGACGACCAGTTGCTCGGGCCGGTAGGCGTTGCGGATCTGCGTGGGGCCGGCGCGATACTTGCCCGGCAGGTAGCCGCGCAGCTCGTAGTGGATCGAGCCCACCTGGCGCCGGCTCCCCACGTAGAAGGTGATCGCCCCGGGTGAGATCTCGAACCGCTCGAAGCCGCCGCGGACCGAGTCCTCGATCACCGTGGCCCCGCTGGGGATCGGCTCGGTGATCACCAGGTACTCGAGCTGCTCCTCCGGCGTGTTCGACGGGACGTTGCTGCGGCGAACGTACAGCTCCACCAGCCCGCGGCGCCCCACCGGCAGCTCCGTGAGCGGATTGCGGAACAATTTAGCCCCGGGTGATTCACCCGGGGCTAACTGGACGACGTCGAACCCGCGCGGGATCTCCCGGCCGTCCATCTCCAGCGGGGCCGGCTCGAACGTGCGCCGGACCTCCCACTCGGCCGTGGTGCTCTTGAGCCGATCGGCCGGCACGAACCCGCCCAGGATGCACTGGTACGTGTACCGCCCTCGGCCGGTGATCTGGAAGTTGATCCGCTGCTTGCCCTCCGCCAGGAAGCGGGCGGGGACGTCGATCACCTGCGTGGTCGCGGTCTGGTCAATGTCCAGCGACTTCACTTTCACGTCGTTGACGAACACACCTAGCTCGTAGTGCTCCGCCTCGAAGCGGCTTTGGGCGAACCAGCGCGAGAGGGCCAGCGCGGCCGGGCCGGTGGCCTTGTCGGGCGACCAGCGGTGGCCCGTGCGATGGGCCAGGAGCCAGTCGACCTGCTCCTTGGCCACAGGCGACGTCGCGTTCACCTCCTGAACCGCCAGCGCGTACAGCGCCCGAAGCTCCGCCGGCGAGTGACTCCACGGCAGCAGGCCCTTCTCCCCCCGAAGACGCGAGGAGACCTCGTCGAGGTCCCGCTCGGCCATTAGCCCGAGAAGCTCCTCGGCCGTGGCCTTGCGGTCCATTTGGGTGAAGGCCAGGGACAAATACACCAGGGCCGCGTTGGACATCGCCTGCCGGTTGCGGTAGAGGCGGTTGGCCACGGCGAAGTCGCCCGATCCGGCGACGGAAAGCGCGTGCAGTAGGATCGCCTGGCTCTCGTAGTCGCCGTGCTCGGTCTTGGAGAGCTGATCGCGGAGGTGGCCGACCGCCTTGTGGTAGCCGTCGTCGGGCACGGTGTAGCCGGCCGCCCGGGCGAGGCTCATGGCCCAAACGGCCCGGGCGGTGCTGCAACGGTCGCTCGCCCCGCCGCGCCCGGTCCAGCTCCAGCCGCCGTCGTCGTTCTGCGACGAGACCAAAAGGCTCAGACCGGAGCGGACCCGTCCGTCGAGCGATTGGGCCTGCGGAGTGCCGGCCTCGCGCGTGGCGCCGAGCAGCTCCTGGAGGCCCAGCGAGGCCATCACGTCGCTGGTCGTCGAGTCCAGGCCCGAAGCGATCCGGCCCATCTCGACCTGGCACAAGGGGGCGGGCGCGAGCACCACGTCCAACAGGCTCCGCTCCATCGTCGGACCGACGAGGATCTCCAGGCTCGGGCTCGCGAGGGCCATGTCCTTGGGCGCTTCGACCCAGGCGGTCGCGTCGCTCGTGGCCGAGCCGCCGGCCGTGGCGAACACCCGCATCCCGTACGGCTTGAGCGGCACGGTCCGGCGGACCACGTCGACGAGCCGATCCGCCGCGTCGTCGCCGGTCTGGCCGGCCACGGTCAGCTCGAACGCAACGCTCGCCTCGGGCCGGCCGTCGTCCGCCTTCTCCTCTTTCTCTTCCGCGGCTTCCGGCCGGTCGAGCTTCACTTGGAAGACGACCTCGTGAATGCCCTTGCCCTGGACGTCGACCGTCTTCGTCTCCTCCACGTTGCGGCCTTCGATCGTCGTCTTGAGCGTCACGTCGATCTTGCCCGCGGCGATTGCGTCGTTGTGCACCGAGGCGAGCACCTGGGCCTCGTCGCCGTCGGTGAAGGCCAGCGGGAGCTTCAGCTCGCCGAAGAGGTCCTTCTTGACGACCAGCTCGTCGGTCGCCTCGCCGGCCAGGGTCTCGGTTGTGATGCCCTTGGCCAGGAGGGTCCAGGCGGTCGATCGCTCGGGCACGGCGAAAGTGACCGTGGCCTTGCCGCTTTCGTCGGTCACGATCGACGGGTTCCAGTAGCCGGTCTCCTGCGAGGCGAGCCCGGCCAGCAGCTTGGCCCCGGGCCCGGCAAGCTGCTCAATCCCCGCGATCAGGCTCGTGACCTTCTCCACGTCCTTCTGGTGCCCTCGCAATACGAGCACGTCCGTGCCGGGCAGGAACTCGACGTGGACGTTCTGGGCAACCCCGTTCCCGTTGAGAACCACGGCGTCCCCGGCGCGCTGCATCGACCAGGACTCGGGCCGGCTGGAACCGTTGATGAGGCCGATGAGGCTGTCGAAATCGGCCATCTTGCCCGCACGCCCTTGGCCGCGGGCTTGGGAGCCATAGGCTCCCTCGACGGAGAGCGGCGCCGAGTTCCCGGCCAAGTTCAGCCGGTGCTCTTTGACGCCAAGCTCTTCGCCGCCGCGTTCGAATCCCAAGTAGAAGCTGAAGGGTTCGTCCGAGTCACTCAGTTCAGGAGCAGCAAGTCCATCGACATACTCTCCTTCCATGCCCATCGCCACGCGTGCTTCTGCGAGGTCCTCCTCCATCGTGGCACGCATCTCGGTAAGACTCGCCTCCTCTTCCGCGGCGACCTCCAGCCGCTCGCGCTCGGCCAACAGTTGCCGATCGATGGGCCGGGTCTTGGGCCGATAGGCGAACGCGATGCTCGAAGTCGTGCGCACGGCCGGCTCGCGCGGCTCGCCGCGGAAGAACGCCTGGATCGGCGGCAGCGGCCAGGCGAACCGGTCCAACAGCGACTTCTCGACCATCGCCAGGCTCAGCTCGGCCGAGACGGACTTGCCCTGCGGGTCGGTCGTCGTCACCGTGACTTCCACCTCGTCGCCCGGCCGCACCGGTCCCTTCGCGTCGCCTTTCCGCTTCGCCGAAAGGCTTACGCGCAGGTCCCGCAAAACCACAAACGGGCTGGAAGCCGCATGGAAACGGCGAGCCGGTTTGTCCTTCTTCGTTTCGCCCCCGTCCTCGGACCGCACGTCGGTCATCACCGCCACGCTCAGCTCGAAATTCGGCGCCAGGGCGGCCGTCATCGGGATCTCCAGCGGGTTGTCGCCCTTCTGAAGCTCAACCAGGCGGTAGTCCAGCACCCGGGCGCCTTGGAACGTGACCAGCCCGAGCGAGGGCTCCTCGCGCCAGTGGAGGCGCACGTGGGCCGTGTCGCCCACCTTGAAGGTGTGCCGGTCGGCGAGGATTCGCAGCCGCACCCGGTCCTCGTCGCCGGAGATCTGGATCGGGTGCTCGCCCCAGATCGGGTTTTTGAACCGGTCGGTCCCCTCCACGCGGAGGACGTAAAGGCCGCCTTCGGCGAGGACGAGCGTCTGCCGGGCGGAGCCGTCCGTCTCAGAGGTCGCCAGATCGTGCGTTTCCACCGTGCGCTCGCCGATCTTGCCCTTGACCGTGGTCTTCTCCAGCACGCTCAGGCTCACCTTGCGCGCGGCCGGCTTGCCCTCGGCGTCGGTCGTCGTCACGGTCACCTCGAACGACTCGCCCGCCACGTAGACCGGCCGGATCGTGCTCACGTCGATGGCGAACCCCTGCGAGGCGAGGAAGAAGTTGACCGCCGTCTGTAGGTTCCGCTCCGGGAGGATCACGACCAGGGGGAGGACCTGCGTCTCCTGGAACTCCCGGGTGGGGAGCTTGAAGCGGACTTCGCCCTTCTCGTCGGTCTTGGCCGTGTGGAGGCGATCGTCGGCGAGCTGGTAGCGGATCTCGCGCCCGGCCAACGGGGCGCCGTAGTAGAAGCTCGCCCGGATGGTGCCCTCGATCTCTTCGCCCCGGTAGTAGACCTTGCGGGGCGTGTCGACGGCCAGGTGGACCGGCTCGAGCTGGTACTCGTGGACCTGGAACGTGCCCTGGTAGCTGCGATCGTCGTCGTCGCGCACGAGCACGCGGTACTGCCCCTGTGGACTGGTCGGCGGCAGGACGAAGTGGACGTGGAACGTTCCGAAGCCGCTGAGCTTAACTTCCTCTTGTCGGACGAGCCGGTTGCGGCCGTCGAAGACCTCGACGGTGTACTTCTTGCCCTCCTCGACGAGATAGGCGTCGGCGGCGCGGCCGGCCCCGCGCGCCGGGCCGGGGCCGGAGGGGGCCAAAGCACCCACCGACCCCGTCGGCGGAGTCGCTGCCGCTGACGGTCCCGTGCCGGGCACGTGCCGGATACAGCCTCGCACGTGCACCAACTGCCCGGCTCGATAGGCGGGCCGGTCGGTGTAGACGTAACCCTTGTCGGAGAGTCCCTTGGCGACGCCCACGCCCTCCAGGTCGATCACGTTCGAGGCGACGTGCCCGGCGTCGACGGCAAACACGCGAACGTCGCCCGCTTCCTTCAGCTCCTTGTAAGCGTGCTGGAACACGCCGTCGTCGCCGGTCGACCCCTCGGCAAAGACCTGCCGGCCGTCGGAGACGAGCAGCTTGGCGCCGGGCCACGGCTTGCCGGTGAGCATGTTTTGGGCGAAGACGAAGACCTCGTCGCGGGAGCTCTTGACGATCACGTCCAAGTCGCTTTGGGCCACAAGCGTTGTGGCCTCGAGCGTCCCCGTCGCCACGGTGACGGCCATCACGCCCGAGGTGGCCCCGTCCGGAAGCGGCACCTCGACCGTGCTCTCCAGCTCCTGGTGCTTGGCGTAGTTGGGGATTGTGAACTCGAAGGTGGCGTCGGGGTCGATCAGGGCGACGTCGAGGGCTTCGACGCCCCGGGCGAGGTGCATCTTGCGGAAGTAGGTCTCCAGGTCGACCCGGTACGCCCGCACGGTGACCGACTCGACGTTCCGCGTCGTGAGCTTCAGCCGGGCCGTCTCGTCGGAGCGGAACTTCCGCTCGGTGGCCACGCGCATCGTCTTGGCGGTGAGCCGGGCGATCGCCTGCTGGGCGTTGTCCTGGTGCCTGCCCCAGGTGACCTTGCGGTATTCCTCCAGGGCCTCCTCCAGCTTGCCGAGCTTCTGCTCGAGCGTCGCGGCGATCATGAACTGGGCGCGGGAGGCCGGGTCGGTGTTCGGGTACTTGGAGACCAGGCGGCGCCAAGCGGCGATGGCCGCGTCCCACTTCTCCTGCCGGTAGTCCATCTCGCCGAACAGGTAGAAGATCTGCGGGTTGCGCCCGTCGAGCGGGTACTTGGCCACGAACTCGCCCCACAGCTTGCGCGCGTCGTCGTACTGCTCGGCCGCGTACTTCTCCTGGGCCATCAGGTATTCGGTGTTGATGATCTCCTGCTGGACCGTGCTCCAGGCTTCGTGCGTGGGATGCTTACTGAGGTAATCGCGCCAAGCGGAGATCGCCTCCGGGAATTTTTTCTGGAGCTGGTAGGAACGGCCCAGGAGATTGCGGGCGTCGGGGATTTGCTCGCGGTCCCGATAGCGCTCGTCGGCGAGAAAACGTGCCAGGATCTTGGCCGCGTCCTCATGCCGATTGCGGTGGAGGTAGCTCTGGGCGATCTCCAGGTGGGCGCGGCTGGCCAGCTTGTGCGTGGGGAATCGCTCCACCAGCGCCTTCAAGGCGGCCACGCCCAGGCTCAACTGGCGGTCGTCCTCCGGCTCGGGGATCTTCCAGGTCCGCGAGAGCTGAAAGGCCGCCTCCGGGATCCGCTCCGACTGCGAGTCTGGGTATTCGGCCAGCAGGTCCTGCCAGGTGCGCCGGGCCTCGGCCAGGTTGCCCTCGGCCAGACGACACTCGCCGAGCCGGAACCGGGCTTCGAGGTCCAAAGGGCTTTTCGGGTGATCCTTGACGAACTTCGCGTACAGCTCGGCCGCCTCCTTCAGCTTGCCCAGCTCCTGATGGCACTGGGCGACCAAAAGCTCCACCTCGATCCGCTTCTCCGGCTTGGGCCCCACCTCGAGGGCCTTTTGGTAGAACTCCAGGGCCTTCTGGTAGTCGGGCTTTTGCGCTTCCTCGGGCGGGTGGAAGTAGACGCCGGCGAACTCCAGGTAGATGTCGGCAAGCTCCTGCTTCCGATCGGCCGAGAGGAGGTACTCGGCCTCCTTTCGGTAGATGAGCTCCGCGCCGCGGAAGTCGCCTTTGCGTGCCAAGGCAAGGGCTCCGGCAAACCGGGCGCGGCGTGCCCATTGGCTCGTGGGGAAGTCGGTCTCCAGGGCGGCGAAGGCCTCGATGGCTTGGTCGTACTGCTTCTGGAGGAAGAGGGCCCTGCCTTTGAGGTACGCGATATAATCCTTAGGAGCCCCCTCGGCTTGGGCGGCCGTGTCGATGGCCTGGATCGCTCCGGCATAATTGCGATCCTGCATCAACTCCCGGAGCTTCTCGTCCACGGGCGGCACGTCGGCCTCCGGCGGCGCGTCGGCCGCCCGGGATGAAGCCGTAAGTGCAAGCAGCACAAGAACTAAGGTGGCCACAGGAGGGCGGAGAATATTCATCGCGGGGCTCCTCTTCTACCTGGACGAAGCAGGTGTCGATGGGTATCGAACGAGGCAGCGTCCAACGAGGGGGGCCGCCTCCTCCACGAAAACCCTAGGACGCGGCACGTCCGCGCGCGGACGTCCGCTGAGTTAGACGATCGAGCCCCACGTGGCGTTTCAACTTTTTCTGAGCGTCGCGGTTCTTGGGTCGGGACGCGTCGTGCCGGCACCATCGCCCTATGGCGACTCCTGGAGATTCACGAACCGCATCACCGCCCGCCTGAACAGCTCGTTGTCGTCGCTCTTTTTGGCGACGGCGATGGCATCCTCCGCCACTTGGAGGGCGAGGTCCTTCTTGTGCGCGGCGGTGGCGTCATCGACCAGGGCGAAGCCCTTTTCGGTGAGGGCCCGGGCCACGGACGGCGTGGTCACCGACTCGCGGAGCATCCGGAAGGTCTCGACTTGGGTTTCCAGGGCGTCGACCTCGTACCGCCGGATGATCTCGTCGGTTGCCGCCAGGGCGGTGTCCACGTCTTGTTCTTCGGCGGCCACGTCTCGGGCCTTCTTGAGGAGGACGAAACACTCGTCGGCCGGGCGCTGGTCGGCGCGTGCAGCGGTCAGCAGTTCCGCGGTGGGTGCGTTGGTCAAGGTCTGCTGAAGCCGGGCTTCCGCGCCGGCCTGTGCCGCGGCGTCGGGGACGGGCACTTTCTCGCGCGTCGGTTCCGGCGGCTCACTCACGGCCGGATCGTGCCCCGGGCCGGTTCCGGGGACGGTTGACGTGCCCAGCTCGGCGGTCCCCGTCGGCTCGTTCGCTTTGGCCTCGGGTGGCTCGGGCCGGCCGGGCTGCGGAGACGGGGTCGCTTTTTCGGGAGGGACTTTCCGGGTGTTTTCGGGTTCCTTGGCGGCGACGCCGGGCGCTTCTTGTGTCCCGGAGGACTCGCTTGGCTTGGAGGTGGGTGGAGGCGGGTCCGACGGGCCCGGCTCGATGGATGGCGACGGTTTGGGGTCCGGGCCGGCCGCCTGCTGCGGGCCGTCATGGGTCGTTAGTACGATCAAGCCTCCCAGGAGAATCACGGCCGCCACGAGGATCGCCGTCAATGCCTGCCACGGCACCCTCCTCCGACGCAACCGCCAGCTCGGCAGCGCTGCCTCGAAACGGGGAGGCACCGTCTCGTCGAGAGGCGGCGTGGCCGGCGGCAGCGGGGGCAACCCGGGCGGCTGCGGCGCCGCCGAGATCGGCTTGCCGGTCCGCTCCGACCGCGGGCGGTCGATGCCCAGTTGCTCGCGCAACCGCCGGTCGTATTCCGCCTTCTTCTCAGGGCTGAGAAGGCAGACTCGCGCAGAGGCGATTTCGTTGAGTATCTGTTGAGAAAGCGCGGAGTGCTTGCCCGTCTGAAACGCTCGGACGTGCCCCATCCGCTGGTCGGCCGCGCTGGAGATCACGTCGGGGTCCGACTCGAACAGGTCGATCGCCAGCAGCCGATAGTGGTGGGGCGGCTGGTCCTTGGGGGAGATGCCGAGCCATTTGTGATAGGGATCGAACGACCCGGACATGATCGGCATGCGCTCTTGCTGGTTGCCTGCCTGAGCACTCTCGGTTGCGGAAACCGTATTCTACCCCACCTATCCGGGGCCGACAACCAAGCTGCCCCTCCCCCGTGGCACTTGCCGCGGCCGGGCGCATTCTGGCCGACCTTTCCCGGAGTGGCCCGAAAACCGCGGTCGACCCAGAGCGAGGCTGGTGCTAGAATTCCGCCCAGTTGTCCGGGATTGTCTATTCTCTACATGCCCCCAATTGCCTGGGATGCCACGGATGGCCGATCAACTGACCCCGTTGCTTACCGCCCCCCGTCGTCCTCGCATCTTGGTGGCCGGCGATGTGATGCTCGATCGCTACCTTTGGGGCGACGTGGAGCGGATCAGCCCGGAAGCCCCCATTCCGGTCCTCCGCGTAGGGAGACAGGAGCACCGCTTGGGTGGGGCCGGAAGCGTGGTGGCCATGCTGGCTGCCTTGGAGGCCGACGTCGCCCTGGCCGCCATCACGGGCGACGACTCGGAGGGCGAGGTTGTCCGCCAATTGCTCGACGAGGTCCGGGTCGACCGGCGGTGCGTCGTCCCCGCGGCGGGTCGTCCGACCACGGTCAAGGAGCGACTTCTCGGGCGGACCCAGAGCCGGTATCCCCAACAGATGATTCGCGTCGACCGGGAGAACGTTGAGCCCATCGAGGCCGAGCTGGTCGAGCGACTGATCGGCCTCGTCCGGCAGCAGCTCGACGCGGTCGACCTGGTTCTGGTGAGCGACTACAAGAAGGGCGTCTGCACCGACGAGCTGGTCTCGCGACTGGTGAGCTGCGCCCGAGACGCCGGCGTGCCGGTCGTGGCCGACCCGGCCCGGTCGGGCGACTACCGCCGCTACGCCGGATGCTCCTGTATCACACCCAACCGCACGGAAGCCGCCGTGGCGTCGGGGGTTCCGATTCGCTCGCCGGCCGATGGCCTGGAGGCCGCGAGGCGGTTGCTCGAGTTTGACGTGGAGGTCGCGGTGGTAACGCTGGACCGCGACGGGATCGTTTGGGCCGATCGCTCGGGACGGTCGGATCATTGTCCTGCGCGTCCACGCCAGGTGTACGACATCACGGGGGCAGGCGACATGGTGATCAGCACGCTGGGCTACTGCCTGGCGGCGGGCGCCGACTGGCCGGCGGCCATCGAGCTTTCGAACCTGGCCGGAGGGTTGGAGGTCGAGCGCCTGGGCGTGGTGCCGCTCAGCCGGCAGGAGCTTCTGGCCGAGGTCTGCCGCGACGCGGGGAAGCGCGGGCGCAAGATCCTCTCCGCCGATGAGCTGGACGCCGAGCTCCAGCGCCGACGCAAAGCCGGCGCCCGGATCGTGATGACCAACGGCTGCTACGATCTTCTGCACCCCGGCCACGTTGCCGCGCTCGAGCAGGCTCGAAAGCTGGGCGATTGCCTCGTGGTGGGGGTGAACAGCGACCGGAGCGTGCGCGAGCTGAAAGGGCCGGGTCGCCCGATCATCGACGAGCAGGGCCGTGCCGCGATGCTGGCCGCCCTGGGGTGTGTCGACTACGTGGTGGTCTTCGACGACGCGAGCGTCACGAAGCTGGTCGAGCGCGTATTGCCCGACGTGCTCGTCAAATCGGCCCAGTACCGCGTCGAGGAGGTGGTGGGCCACGAGATCGTCCAGCACCACGGCGGGCAGGTCGTGCTCGCGCCGCTGAAGGGCGGGTATTCCACGACGGAGCTGATCGAGAAGATCGCCGGGCTGGCGGCAGACGCCGCCGAGGGCCCCTCGCATACTTGCCGCTGCGAGAAGCTGACCGGTCGAGCGCTCTCCGAGCCGGAAGGCCCCAGCGAAGCAGCGGCTTGACCCGTCGGTGCGCTGGTCGTTATTGGCGGTCCACCGTCCACAGTGATTGTCCATCGGTCCTTCTCTCACGCATGAGCCGCTACGAGCTGTTCGATCGTGCCCGGGTGGAGCTCGGCGATCTGGCCGAGCGCGGGCACGACGTCACCGCCGAGGATTGCCTGCCGCTTGCGGCGCCCGAGCGTCCGTACGCCGACCCGCCGTTCGACGCGATGATCGAGCGGATCGTGGCGGCCCGGCAGGCGGGGCGCCCCGTGATCGTGATGATGGGGGCGCATCCGATCAAGCTCGGGCTGTCGCGCTACCTGGTCGATCTGGTCGAGCGGCGGTTGATCACGCATCTGGGGACCAACGGGGCCGGCATCATCCACGACTTCGAGCTGGCGGCCTACGGGGGAACGAGCGAGAGCGTGGCGCGATGGATCCGCACCGGTCAGTTCGGGCTATGGCGCCAAACGGGCCGGCTCAACGAGGTGATCGTCGAAGCCGCTCGGCGCGGCGAGGGGCTCGGCGAGGCCGTGGGTCGAGTTCTTGAAGAAGAGCGTGCCCCCCATCGCGATCTGAGCCTGGCGGCGGCCGGGTGGCGCGCCGGAGTGCCGGTCACCAGCCACGCGGCCGTCGGCTGCGACATCATCCACGCGCATCCCAACTTCGACGCGGCTGCCCTGGGAACGGCCAGCTACACCGACTTCCTCCTCTTCGCCCGGAGCGTGCAGGATCTCGAAGGCGGCGTCTTCCTGAACATCGGCACGTCGACCATCGGGCCGGAGGTGTATCTGAAGGCGCTTTCCATGGCCCGAAACGTGGCCCGGCCTCGAGGCCGGCCGATCCGCGACTTTACCACCGCAGTGTTCGACCTGGTCGAGCTGCCGTCCGACTGGCCGAAAGGGCCGCCCTCGAAGGAGCATCCGCAGTACTACTACCGTCCGTGGAAGACGATCCTCATCCGCACGGTGGCCGACGGGGGAACGAGCTTCTACTTCCGCGGCGACCACCGGCAGACGATCCCCACCCTCTGGGACCGGCTGGTCCATCGCCCCAATCGGCACCCGGCCGGACCGTCCGCCGATCCGAGCCGCGAGTGACGGCGGCCCGCAATGTCGCTGACTTGCCGGGCGGGTTGGCTTCCTCGGCAAGATATGTGGATTAGGGACCCTTGACGGGCCGCTTCTGCCCCACGGGTGTCCGGGTTCATTGCCTCATTGGGCCCCGGGCCCTACGATAGGAGGATGGCAACGTAGCAGGCACACGCCGTGTGCCGTCCGCAGACGTCATGTTCAGGTCAGACGAACGACCCCGCCGAGCGACTCTGCGGCGTACTGATCGCCGGGCAGACGGCACACGGCGTGTGCCTGCTACTTTCATCGAACGCCCTGAACGTGACCATTCGGGAAAGGGCCGCCGCGAGGACGAGCGTGAATCGCAGAAAGGCAAGCGTGATGAGAACGATCTTGGGTTGCGTGCTCGTGCTGGTCGTGGCCGACACGGCGTGGGGCGAGCTGGCGCCGGACGAGGTGGCCGTGATCGCCATGGAGGCAAGCCCTGAGTCCCGCCGGGTGGCCGAGTATTACGTCAAGGCCCGGGGGATTCCCGAGTCTCACGTCCTTCTGCTCGCAGGGCAGCCCGGCGTGTCGGTCAGCCGCGCGGTGTGGGAAGACGAGATCCGGCCGGCGATCCGCGGTTGGCTGGCGGAGCAGGGGCTGGAATCGAAGATCCGCTGCTTGGTGACCTGTTGGGACGTGCCGCTGAAGATCGGCAAGCGGGACCCGAATTCGCCGGAGATGGTCGCCCGGAAGCAATACCTGGCCGAGGCCCGCGAGAGCTTCGTCGCCAAGTATGACGGCATTGTCAAGACGCTCGAGTCCTTGGGCCCGGGCGCGGAGCCGGCCGATCGACCGGCCTACGAGGTTGACGCGCCGTTCGAGCAGCTCGCCAAGGACTTCGACGCGGCCGTCAATGGGCTGAAGAAGCGGGTCGACGCGATCGGGTCCGACGTGGAGAAGAAGCAGACGGTCGCCGCGTACGAGAAGCTCCTGACGGCCGCGGGCGGGGGGACCGCCGTGCTGAGTCTCGTGGCGAAACTCGGCGACGCGAGCAAGGCCTCGTCCGAGGCCCTCCAGCGGCTCGAGTTGGCCCGGGGCAAGCTCCAGGGGCTCCAGATGGGATTGGCAGCGATTGCCGTGCTTCCCGGCAGCGTCGCGCGCGACGTCCAGATCCTGGCCCTCATCGAACAGACCTCCGGCGTCCTCGGGGCGATCCGGTGGACCGACGAGCAGCGGGAGTTGCTCGATAAGAATGAGACGCACGCCAGCTTCGACAGCGAGCTGTCGCTTCTGGAATGGCCGGAATACCCCACGTTCCGCTGGACTCAAAACCTCTCGCACTACGCGTTCCAGGCGGTCTCCGCCAGGTGGCCGACGCGCATGGTCTCCCGGCTCGCCGCCCCGAAGGTCGAGCTGGTCGAGAAGCTGATCGACACGTCGATCGCCACGGAGAAATCGGGGCTCTCGGGCAAGGTCTACATCGACGCCCGGGGGATGAGCTACAACCCGGATCAGCCGAAACGGGGCGGCTACGGCGAGTACGACCAGTCGCTCCGCGACCTGGCCGAGCGGCTCCAGGAGCATACCGACCTGGAGGTCGTCGTGAACAACGAGGACAAGCTGTTCGGGCCGGGCGAGTGTCCCGACGCCGCCCTCTACTGCGGCTGGTACTCCCTGGCCAAGTACGTCGACGCCTTCGATTGGCGGCCCGGGGCCGTGGGCTATCACATCGCCAGCTCGGAGGCCACCAAGCTGCGCCAGCCGGGCGCCAAGGTCTGGTGCAACGCCATGCTGGAGGACGGGATCACGGCGACGCTCGGCCCGGTCGCCGAGCCGTACCTGGCCGCGTTCCCCCGGCCGGACGATTTCTTTCCGCTCCTCTTGACCGGCCGCTACACGCTGGTCGAAACCTACTACCGCACCAAGCCCTTCAACTCCTGGCAGATGGTCCTGGTAGGTGATCCGCTCTACAACCCGTTCAAGAACCACCCCCTCCTCGACGAGGCCGACCTGCCGGATCGGATGAAGGGCAAGAAGCCCTAGGCGCGAAGCGCCTCGTGCATCGGGGCCATTGCACCGTCTCGTGCCCAGGCTCTGCCTGGGCACGCAATTGCGCCATCTTTCCGACGCGTCGCGTCGGAACGCGCCGGGTGGACGCTTCGCGTCCTGGCTCTGCGACGCAAAGCGTTGCGGTAGTGCGTTCCCACGCAAAGCGCGGGAACGATGATGCACGGCGACTATTTCACGCCCACCCAATAGACCTCGTTCGCGAGAGTGTCCGTGTTGCGCTCGCCCGGCGGGCCGGCCGTGTAGATCACCCCGGGCACGGTGACCCGGTTGTGGCCCGTGGGCCGCTCGATGCTCGGCAGCCAATGGGCGCGGTCGGCGTCGGGCGTCGAGGCCAGCCGTGCGGTGAACGTCCGGCCGCCGTCGAGCGACTCCAGCCACACGATCTCGTTACTCGCGTGGCCCCACGTGTCGCTCCCCGGCGGGGCCTGAAGCGCCTGGAGCACCACGAACATCCGGCCGTCGGGCGCGATGGTCAAGCCGCCGGCCATCGTCAGCCGGCGACCGGCCAACGGCCCGGCGAGCTCGTCGAGCACGGGACGCCGGCGCCAGGTTCCCGAGTCGTCGGGCGACGCGATCCAGGCGGAAATCGGATCGGGAGCCGTTGACGCGCTGAAGAGCACGTGCGGCTTGCCCGACGGATCGACCGCGATCGACCCGCACCGCAGGCTTTCGCCCCCCGGCTCCGAGCCCTGGGCGATCGCCGTCACCGTCCTGGCCGTGGCCGGCAGCTCGACCGGCGTGCCGTCGCTCCGCTGCCAGGTCTTCCCGAAGTCCGGGCTTCTCAGGTACCCGACCACGCGGGGACGGCCCGGCTTGCCGTCGTAGATCCGGCAGGAGAGGTGCAGCGTGCGGTGATCGGGCCCCCACGAGAGCGCCTCCTGGTAGTGGGAATAGCCCTGTTGCTCGGCCTGGAGCACGGCGGTGGGCCCTTGCCACGGGCCGTCGGGCCGTTTGGTGTAGAGGTTCACGACCCACGGTTGCCGATCGCTTTCGCGGCAGGTCAGATAGAGCGTGTCGTCCTGCCCGCAGACGAGCGTGGGATACGTGCACCGCGTGCCGAACTGCGCTTCCTCCCCCCACGCCGAGGCGTCGTTCGGGCGGACCGAGCGCCGGTAGCGGAACGGGTGGTGGTGCGGATAGTAGACGACGTGCAGGAAGCCCTGGCCGTCGACCGTCAGCGCCGGGCCGCCGTGATTGTCATGGGCTTCGCCGACCGTGTACGTCTCCGACCACGCTCCGCCGGCGTGATCGAGCGTTCGCACACGCACGTAAAAACCCTTGCCTTCGGAGTCGAGCCAGGTCACGTGCGTCTTGCCCGCGAGCGTGACGATCTTGTTCGTCTCCGCGTAACCGGTCGCCCTTCCGCAGCCGTGGCGGGACAACCGGAACGGCTTCGCCAGCTCTTGCGCCCCCGCGCAAGCTCGCGCGGCCGGAGGCCCGAGCAGCGTGGCTCCGGCGGTCCCGGAGGTAAGCGTCTTGAGGAAATCGCGTCGTCGCATGGTGCTATCCTTTCCCTGACGTCAGCTCTTCCAGCGCCGCGGTAAACGCCCCAAACGCCGGGCGGCCGAAGAGCACGAACCGGACCAGCTCGGGCTTGCCGTGCTCTTGGAGGAAGCCGATCGCCGTCTCCAGCGCGATCCGGGCGGCCTGATCGACCGGGTAGCGATAGGCCCCCGTGCTCAGCGAGGGGAAGGCGATGCTCTCGCACTCGTACTCGACGGCCAACGCCAGACACCGCCGGTACGCCCCGGCCAACAGCTCCGCCTCGCCCCGGTTCCCCCCGCTCCAGATCGGCCCCACGGCGTGGATCACGAAGCTGGCCTTGAGGTTCCCCGCGCTGGAGATCACCGCCGAGCCGGTCGGGCAGCCGCGCGGATACTTGACCCGCGTCTCGGCCATGATCGTGGGCCCACCCTTCCGGTGGATCGCCCCGTCCACGCCGCCCCCGCCCGCAAGCTGGCTGTTGGCCGCGTTGACGATCGCGCTCACCTCCTGCTGGGTGATGTCGCCCTCCACCAGCTCGATCGTCTGGTTGTTGATTTTGACTTGCATCGAGAGTCCTCCTGCGTGTCGAGAAGCCGCTCGCAGCCACGAGCTACCGCGTACTGTACTGCGCGGGCCCCCTGGCGTGCAACCGAGCCGGGGCCGGATCTCTCGACGGGACGGTCTGCGGCGACACGCAGGCGCTCCTCCCCGGCCGCTTGTTACGCGCTTGTTACACGCCGGCCTGCGATCGGCTGCTAGAATCAAGGTGTTCACACACCTTCTTGTCCCAGGGAGCCTCGCCATGAACCGCCGTATCGAAATCCGCCCGACGCTGCTTTGGCTTCTCGCGTTCGTCGCCGCCGCGTCCGTCTCGCTCGCCTCGGCAGACGCCCGATCGTCGTCGGCCGACCCGTCGAAGCCCGGCGGACCCGAGCTCGAGCTGACGACCGAGCGGGCGATCATCTTCAAGGACGGCTACGGGCTGATCGTCAAGCGGGGCGTGGCGACCACCGACGAGCGCGGCGAAGTCTACACCGACGACGTGCCCGACGCGGCCGTGCTCGGCTCGTTCTGGGCCACGCCCAAGGAGGGACGCCTCTTGAGCCTGGTGGCCGGCTGGCGCGAGGTGAGCGAGGAGAAGACGAAGCCCGTGGTGTGCACGCAGACGATCGAGGTCCTCAAGGCGAACGTGGGGAAGAAGTGCAGGCTGCAACTGTCGGACAACACGTCCCTGTCCGGCGTGATCCACCAGGTGCTCGCCGAGGAGACCTCCGCGGCCGCGACCGACGCCAACCGGGCGGCCTTCGACGAGCCCGACCTTCGCCGGGCCGTTGCGTCTCCCTTGAGCAGCATCGCCGCCTTGGCGCCCACGACGGCCACGGTAACCGGGCTGAGCGGCACGCATTTCGTGCTGCGGACCATGGACGGCGACGTGCTGATCTCGGCCGGCGAAATCCGGCGCCTTACCATCGACGACATGAAGACCACGCTCGATCGCACGCTGAAGGCCAAGAAGCGGTCGAAGCGGCTGATCTTCCGCTTCGCCGAGCCCGGCCAAAAGCGCGAGGTGCTGATCGTCTACTTCCGTCCCGGGCTGCGTTGGATCCCCACGTATCGCCTGGACCTGGAGGAAACGGGGGAGAAGAAGACGGCCAACATGGCGATGCAGGCGGAGGTGATGAACGAAGCGGAGGACCTGGTCCGCACGGCGGTCGACGTGGTCGTGGGCGTGCCCAACTTCCGCTTCCGCGGTCTCCCCAGCCCCTTGATCCTCGAGGCGACGCTCCGCAACGCGCTGGCGGAAGCGGCGCCGCAACTGATGGGGCAGTATCGCAACGATCTGTCGAACGCCCTGTTCACCCAACGGTCCATGGAGAGCCGCAACCGCGCGCCGCAGCCGGAGCCGAGCCAGCCCTCAGCGGCGATCGAGCTGCCGCCCGAGCTGACCGCCGGCCGCGCCCAGGATCTGTTCGTCTATCACATCGACCGGCTCACGCTTCTCCAAGGCGAGCGCGCGATCGTGCCGATCTTCACCGCCGAGGCCCCCTACCGCGACGTGTACACCTGGGACGTCTCCGTGAAGCGGAAAGACATCGCCACCGCGCCGAGCGGCTCGGGCGTTGCGTCGCCGCTGGTCCTCTCCGAGAACCAGGTCTGGCGCCAGATCGAGCTGACCAACACCACGAATGCCCCCTGGACCACCGGGGCCGTGATGATCATGGAGCAAGGCCAGCCGCTGGCCCAGGAGTTGCTCACCTACACGTCGCCCAAGGGGGTCTGCCGCGTGCCGATCACCGTGGCCGTGGATCTTCGGGGCAGTTTCTCCGAACAAGAGACGGACCGCCAGCTCAACGCCCTCACCTGGAACGACTATCACTACGCCAAGATCTCGCAGCGTGCGAGCCTCAGCCTGCACAGCTACAAGGCCAAGGCGGTGGACGTCGAGATCACGCTCCGCTTCGGCGGCAAGGCGGACGAGGCCTCGGCCGACGGCAGCATAACCCTTTCTCCCTACCGGGCCGAAGACTGGGAACAGTACCGGGGCGACCCGGCCGTGAACAACGGCTCCACGGTCGGCTGGAAGAAGTCGCTCGAGCCCGGCGGCCTGTTCGAGGCCACGGTCGACTACCACTTCTTCACGCGGCACTGAGCGGGCCGCGGTCGGTTTGATGTGGTCCCCCAGCCGGGCGACCGCTACAATGATCGGCACGTCTTCGTAGCCTGAAGCGCCGGTCCTGTTGCCCTTCCCGGTTCGGGCGGGATCGGGCCCGTCCAAGCCCGAGCCGCAGCGAGCGATGACTGCCGACGACACCCGTACGTCCAAGCCCAAACGTCGCTGGTTTCAGTACAGCCTGCGCACACTGCTGGTGTTGGCCGTGCTTGGGGCGTTGGTCTTCCCTTGGGTCGCCCGATGGGTCAATCGGCCAAAGGACGGATCGATCGGCGTCAAGCTCACGGCGAAAGGGGAGGTGTTCTTCGGCGGGGAGTTCATCGCCCTGGACAAGATGGAACCGGTTCTCGCTCGGGAGGCCGGGGTGTTCAAGCAGTTCGGCTGGACGCCCTTCCTGATCGTCGAGGCCGACGCCCGTGCCAATACGCGGGACGTCCAACGACTGATCGAGGCGGCCCAAAAGGCTGGCTTTGAGAAGTTCGCGCTCCGCCCCGCGGACTACCCCATGCCGGAGAAGTGAGTGCAGGGCGTCAGCGCCGCGGCTCGCCCGTCGATGAGCGGCTCGCCTTCAACCCCGCGTACACTAGTTGGGCGAACTCGGACAGGTTGAGCGGACGGTCGGCCAGCGGCCGGGCGACTTCGTCCGGCGCCGGCCAGTCGAGTTGGTCGAGCCAGGCGGCCACGTCGGCCCCGCGGAGCGGCTCGTCGGGCCGGTCGTCCGGCGGCGTCCATTCGATCCCCATCTGCTCCAGGATCCGCTGGAGCTTGGCCCGGCCGTACTTGCGCGGAAGCTTCAGCTCCGGCGTCGCCTGGTAGCTGGGGTTGAGCCCCCGGGCACCGAGGAACTGGAGGGCCGCAAACGCCGGGTGGTCGAACGGCAGGTCGTCGTAGTGCGTCACCACGGCCCCCTGCTCGACCAGCGCGATCTGGAGGTCCTCGTTGGGCACTTCGTGAAGCTCGACGCCTTGCGCGATCGCCAGGTGGGCCGCCACGCCCGACGCCTGGCCCAGGGCCATGTAGACCGGCTCCATCCGAATCGTCTGGTAGCCCACGTGGCTCGCCGAGCAGCAGACCGGCACGGCCAGCCGCTCGATCTTGCGCGGCAAGAGAACCCCGTAGGGCACTTGGATCGGCGCGTGCCGCACGTAGAAGTAGCCCTCGCGCACGCCCGGGTGGCGACCGTCGTACTTGTGCACGCCGTGGCTGTCCCACGGGTACTCGACCACGGCGATCGAGCTCGGCTCCACCCGCGTTCGCCCTAGCGGGCCCGGCTTGCCGTCGTTCTGCGTGAACACGTAGCGCCCCACGATCCGCCGGGCCTGGCGCACGTACATTTGCCGCGGGCGGTGCTCGTTGTCGGCGAACTCGTCGCGGCAGAACCCGTACTCGGCCATCTCCTCGCGGATCGACGGCGGCACGCGCGGGTCGTTGGCCAGGAACCAGAGCAGCCCGTGGTTGTAGTTCCAACAGCGGCGGAAGATGGCGTCGCGCCGGTCGTAGTCGGCGTCGGGATAGGCCCAGTTTTCCTCGGCCAGGTCGAGCGATTCGGTGGGCCCGCGCTCGGGCGAGGTGATGTGATCGGAGTTGACCTCCCACTTGTCGTTCGGCATGGGATGGAGCTGGATCGCGTCGCGGACCTTGCGCACGCGCCCGGCGCGAATGTCCTCGACCAACAGATCGTAGTCGGCCGGGTCGTACACCTCGGGCTTGGGGATCGGCACGAAGTTGTCCGGGTCCTTGGTCACGAAGATCCGGAAGCAGTAGGCCTGAATGCCGTCGTCGGCCTCGCCGGTGGAGCCGGGCAGAAGCTCCGGCGATCCGAAATAGGCGTAGAGCCGTCCGGCCAGCGGCTCGCCGTGCTCGTCGCGGCTTTCGCGCCCGACGCGATACTCGGCGCCCGCCCGAGCGGCCAGGTCGCCTTCGTAGGTCGCGTCGATGAACATCGCGGCGTGGAACGTCACCGGCCGCTTCTCGCGATCGAGGTCCTCCATGACCACGCCCACGACGCGGTCGCCCTCGCGGATCGCCTCCCGGATCCGGTGTCGAACCACCAGCCGAATCCGTTCGCCCTGCTCGCGGATCATGTCCACGAGCACGTTTTCGGCCACGTGCGGCTCGAAGTAGTAGCCGCCTCGCGAGAGCTTCACCTGCGACGAGTCGGGGCCGTAGGTGCTGCGGTAGTGCTCCAGCACCCGTTGGGTGAATTCGTGGAACAGCCCGGCCACGGCCTGGCGGTTGATGATGTCGGCGTTGGTGAGCCCGTTGGAGACGATCCCCCCCACGTGGGCCGTCGGCTCCAACAGCACCACGCTCGACCCCATCCTCGCCGCCGCCACGGCCGCCGCCACGCCCGAGGGCGTGCCGCCGAGCACGATCACGTCGGCATCGTTCGTCTGGCAGGCAGCCGACGACGCCCCCCAGGCCAGAAGCAGCGTCGCGGCAAATCCCCTCCGTATCCACATCGGCAATCACTCCCCGAAAGGCGTATCCAAGGCGGTCGTGGTAACCGCATTCATGCGGTCGTCCTGCCGGCCACGGCCCGAACGGTTGCCAACATAACTCGGGCAGTCGGGTCGCTGCAAGCTTCCGGGAAAGGCGTCAGCCCGCGGCTTTTCCCCCGCTGCGATGTGGAACGACCCCATCCTCGTGTGCGGGGTCCCGCGGCGAGCTGCGTCGGGCGACTTGGCCGATCAGGGCATCTGGGCGGCCCAGCGGGTCCGGCCCCCATTGTAGCGATTTTTCCACATCCCGGGCTGGGCGTATGCTAGACTTGTAGGCTGCCAAACCGGGATCCCCCCAGGAGTGAGAGGCCGATGCGCTCCGCTCGTTCCCTTGCCGCTTCCCTACTGCTGGCTCTCTCGCTGGTCTCCGTGGCGACGGCCAAGGATATTCACGTCAACAACGTGGACGGCGACGACTCCTTCACCGGCCGGCAGGACCGAAACCTGTCGGACCAGAGCGGGCCGGTCCGGACGATCGCCCGGGCACTCCGGATGGCGTCGCAGGGCGACCGGATCATCCTCACCAACACCGGCGAGCCGTATCGCGAGAGCATCAGCCTGACCGGCAGCCGGCACAGCGGCTACTCGTTCCGCCCGTTCGTCATCGAGGGCAACGGGGCGATCCTCGACGGCTCGGCGCTTGTGGCGGCCGAAGCGTGGGAGCACTACCGCGGGCACGTGTACCGGTTCCGCCCGCCGGGGCTCGGGTATCAGCAGCTCTTTCTCGACGACCGACCGCTCCCGCGCGTGGTCGCGAACCGGGAGTTGGGCAGCCCGCCCGAACTCGAGCCGCTCACCTGGTGCCTGTACGACGGCCACGTCTACTTCGCCGTCGAGCCGGAGACGTTGAAGCTGCCCAAGGATTATGCGCTGAGCTACGCCCGCCTGCGGACCGCGATCACGCTGTTTCACGTCGAGGGCGTGGGCATCGTGGACCTCACCGTGCAGGGCTTCCAGCTCGACGGCATTAGCGCGTTCAACAGCGCCCGGGAGGTGACCCTCGCGGGCGTCACCTGCCGGGGCAACGGCCGCAGCGGGATCACGGTGGGCGGGGCGTCGCAAGTGGTGATCAACGCCTGCCTGGTGGGCAACAACGGCACGGCCCAACTCCTCACCCTCCCGTGCTCCGAGACGGCCATCCAAAACACGGCCCTCCTCTCCAACACGGCCCCCGGCTGGGTCGACCAGGGCGGCCGCGTCTACGTCGACGGCCAACGCGTCGAAGGCGGGCTGGAAGAGCTCGTGCCGGAAGAGGCGGCGGCCAAGCCGCAATAGGACCGAGCGCCCCGACCGCGCCCCATACGACCGCGCCGATGTTGCGCGCATCGTAGCAGCCCCCAACCGTGGACGCCGTGCGCGCGAGCCGCCATAATGGGCGCGAAGCTGGGCATCGACGGTGAAGGATGGCCCCAGCGGGCAGCACAACGTCCTATCCGAGGTGACCGCCATGAATAGCCAACCGCTTGCTCCTCAACCCCGCGTATTGGCCCTGTGCTTGTCCGGCCTGGCGGCCTTGTTTGCCGGGGGGATCTTTGCCGGGGGGATCAGGGCGCCGGCCGTCGCCGGGGAGAATTCGCGGCCGAACGTGCTGTTCATCGCCGTGGACGACCTCCGGCCGGAGCTGGGCTGCTACGGGCGGAAGCTCGTCAGGAGCCCGAACATCGACCGGCTGGCCGGGCGGGGATTGCGATTCACCCGGGCGTACTGCCAGGAGGCGATCTGCGGGCCGTCGCGGGCGAGCCTGATGACGGGGCTGCGTCCCGATTCGACGGGCGTGGTTCACAACAAGACCTATTTCCGCGACACGGTCCCCGACGTGGTCACCCTGCCGCAGCACTTCCGCCGCCACGGCTATGAGACGGTCTACATCGGCAAGATCTACCACGGGTGGATGCGCGACGAGGAGAAGTCGTGGAGCGCGAAGGCGTCGTTTGCGAAGTACGACCCGCCGGTGAGCCGCCAGGAGTATCAGCTTGCCGAGAGCCAGGAGATCGTTCGGCGGCGGCGGATCGAGGTGAAGGAGCAGTATGGGGATTTGGACGTCGAGGGCCTCACCTGCGGCCCGGCCACCGAATGCGCCGACGTGCCCGATTGCGCCTACGCCGACGGCCGCAGCGCCGACGCGGCCGTCGTGACGCTCCGGCGGCTGAAGGACCGGCCGTTCTTCCTGGCGGTCGGGTTCCTCAAGCCGCACCTCCCCTTCGTGGCCCCGAAACGCTATTGGGACCTGTACGAGCGGGCCGAGATCCCGCTGGCAGAAAACCCCCTGGCGCCGAAGGACGCCCCGGCCGTGTCGCTGCACAGCTCCTTCGAGTTGCGAACCCGCGTGGGCATCCCCAAGTCGGGGCCGATCGACGACCGGCTCGCCCGAGAACTAGTCCACGGCTACCTGGCGTGCGCCAGCTACGTCGACGCCCAGGTCGGCAAGGTCCTCGCCGAGCTGGACCGGCTGGGGCTCAGCGAGAACACGATCGTCATCCTCTGGGGCGACCACGGCTGGCACCTCGGCGACCACGGAATTTGGGGCAAAGCGACCAACTACGAGATCGCCACGCGCGTGCCGCTGGTGGTCAGCGCGCCGGGCCAGGCGACGCGGGGCCGGTCGTCGGACGCGCTGGTGGAGCTGGTCGACATGTACCCGACGCTGTGCGAGCTGGCCGGGCTGCCGGTCCCCGATCATTTGGAGGGCACCAGCTTCGCGCCGCTGGTGGCCGATCCGGGGAGAGCATGGAAGACGGCGGCGATCAGCCAGTTTCCCTGTCCGGCCCTGCGGGAGTGGGCGGCGCTTCCGCTTTCGGACGCCATGCGCCAGACGTTCTTCGGCCCCCTGATCGCCGAGGCCGAGCGGCGCATCGCCGCCGAACATCCAGCGGCCTGGTCGCCCCCTCGGTTCAACGAGCACGTGATGGGCTACACGATCCGCACGGACCGCTATCGGCTGGTCCGGTGGGTCGACACGGGCGATCCCGACCGCAACGCGCTGGCCATCGAACTGTACGACCACCAGACCGATCCCCACGAGACCCGCAACCTGGCCGGCGACCCGGCCCACGCGGAGCTGGTCAACAAGCTGACGGCGCAGCTCAAGGCGGGCTGGCAAGCGACGAAGGGCAAATCACCGTAGACACGTAGGTGCGTGGGCGGAGGGGCAGGATGGGTATTTGGTACAACTTCGGAAGGATGCTTCGGCCCCGCTGGCGCAAGGCAGCCTGGCTGTGCCAAGAGCTTACCGGAAGCGAGGCCCAGGCATTGCGTGCCGAGGAACAGTATGGAGAGACCCTGGCACCGTCGTTGGCCGATCGATTTCCCATCGACGAGGCCCCATCGGTCAAGGCGTTCGTTCGCGACATAGGTGAGTATCTCGCGTCGCACCTACGGAAACGCGAGTACCGCTTCCGCTTCCGGCCCGTCTGTTCGCCTCAAGTGAACGCTTTTGCGCTTCCCGGGGGACTGGTCTTTGTCACCCGTTGCCTTCTGGAGTTCTGCGACTGGAATCAAGACGAAGTGGCCTTCGTATTGGCCCACGAGATTGCGCACGTTGCCTGCCGGCATGCGCGTGACAAGCTCCTGACGAGTGCGGTCGCGAGCGCGTGGTCACCTTCCGCACTCTCCAGCGCGTTTGTGTTGAGCGAGTATTCCAAGGATTCCGAGTTGGAGGCCGACTCGTTCGCCGTGCGACTGCTTCGAGACAGCGGCTTCGACAAACGCGGAGCTATCCGGTTCCTCAGAAGACTCGGCGAGCGCCCGACCGGGGGCACAGATTCCGACGCCGATTTGGGACTGTTCTCGACGCATCCACCGCTCGAGGAACGGCTGGCCAACGTACGAAAGGCGTAGACAGCGCAAAGACGGACCCAGGGGCGCGTTCTGCCGGGGGCGTGCACGGCGCACTCCGTGGAAAACGGTGCAGATGAAATCTGCGGTCGCTTGCGGTATGATGACGTCTCGGGCACCAGCCAATCGATAAGATGGGAGACCTGCCGATGCGACGAGTCCTGCTCATTCCGCTAGGAATGGTCTTTTTGCTGAGCCTCGCGGTCCGTGCGCCCGCCCATGCCGAACAGGCGGTTTCGTCGCGCGACTTCGGGCTGATCAAGACCGACGCCAGCCCGTTTGCCAAGCTGCGAAGCGTCGACCTGGGCGCCGTTCGCTGGACTGGCGGCTTCTGGGGCGACCGTTTTGGGCAGTGCCGCGAGGTGACGCTCCCGCGGCTCTGGGAGCTGGCCGACCCCTGGGCGTGGCACAACCTGCGGGTGGCCGCGGGGCTCGAACAGGGCGAGGCCAAGGGCTGCTTCTGGGAGGACGCCTGGATCTACAAGTGGATCGAGTCGGCCTGCTACCTCTACTCGCAGTCGCGCGACCCCAAGCTCTTGGACGACATGGACGAGATCATCGCCGTGGTGGCCAAGGCCCAATCGCCCGACGGCTACCTAGCCACACAGACCACGCTCCGCGGCATCGACCGGTTCTCCAACTACCGATACCACGAAGTCTACACGATGGGCCACCTGCTCACCGCGGCGTGCGCCCATCATCGCATTACGGGCAAGACGAACTTCCTCGCGGTCGCCCGGCGGGTCGCCGACTTCCTGCACAAGGAGTACACCACCAGCGATAACCCCTACCTGATCAACTGCCCGGTTAACCCGTCGGTGATCATGGGCGCGGTCGAGCTCTATCGGACCACCGGCGAGAAGCGGTATCTGGAGCTGGCCAACATCGTCATCGACAACCGCGGCAAGAAGCGGCCGCCGGTGCCCCGGGCGCCGTGGGGCGGGGCGACGGGGAACACCGACCTGAATCAGGATCGCGTGCCGCTCCGCCATTCGAAGGAGGTCGTGGGGCACGCCGTCTTCTGGTCGTATCTCTACGCCGGGGCGGCCGACGCCTTCCTGGAAACCGGCGACCCGTCGCTCGTCGAGGCCCTCGAGCGGCTCTGGCTCGACCTGACCCGGAAGAAGATGTACGTCACCGGGGGCGTCTCCCCGGTCCACAAAGGACTCTCGAACCGGAGCCACAAGCCCGGCGAGCGCGTCATCCTCAACGACGAGGTGCACGAGGCGGCCGGGCTGCCGTTCGACCTGCCCGGCGCGACCGCGTACAACGAGACCTGCGGCCAGATCGGCAACCTGATGTGGAACTGGCGGATGCTCGCGGCCAGGCCCGAGGCCCGGTTCGCCGACGTGATGGAGCTTTCGCTCTACAACGCGATCCTCTCGGGCGTGGGCATCGAGGGCAAGGGGTGGACGTACACCAATCCCCTGCGGTGGCACGGCCCGGAGCACGAGCTGTTGAGCAACGACGACCACGGCCGACTCGACCCCGGGGAGCGGAACATCTGCTGCCCCACGAACCTGATGCGCACGGTCGCCTCGTGGCACGGCTGCCTCTACGCGACCGACGCCGAGGGCCTCTGGGTCCACCATTACGGGGCCAACCGAGCCACGATCGAGCTCCCCGAGGGCGGGCGCGTCCGGCTGACCATGGAGACCGACTTCCCTTGGGACGGGCGAGTCCGGCTCACGCTCGACGAAGTCGCCGCGTCCGGGCCGTTTACTCTAAGGATGCGCATTCCGGGCTGGGCGAAGGGGGCGGAGCTGTCGGTGGGCGGCGAGCGGGTCGCGGAAGACGCCCAGAGCGGAAGCTACGCCTCCGAGCGGCGTGTCTGGAAGGCGGGCGACGTGGTGGAGCTGAATCTTCCCATGCCCGTGCGGATGATGGCGGCCGATCCCCGCGTGGAGCAGGCGCGGGACCACGTGGCCGTCGCGCGGGGGCCGATCGTCTACTGCCTGGAGTCGATCGACCTGCCGGAAGGCGTCCGCATCGAGCAGATTCGGCTCGCGCGCGACGCGGAGTGGACCGTTCGCTTCGAGCCGGGCCTGCTCGGCGGCGTGACGGTGCTCGAAACGGAGGCCTACGCGGTGCCCGAGGTCGACCCGGCGGGGCCGCTCTACCAGGAGCTGCCGGCCGGCGAGCCCCGCAAGGTCCGCGTCCGGCTGATCCCCTACTTCGCGTGGAACAACCGCGGCGAGCCCGAGATGACGGTGTGGATTCCGCTCCGTTGACGAGATCGGCCACCGGCCACGAAATCGAGTTGCACGACTCGAACACGGTAAACCGGATCGGTTATGTTAGGGCCTCGTATTGCCGGAGGGTGCCGCCCATGAACGAAGTCTTCTTTCCTCTGCTGCTGGTGGTCTTCGCCAGTTTCTTCCAGGGAACCTTCGGGTTGGGGATGAAGTACGTCAAACCCCTTGCCTGGGAAGCGTGGTGGCTTGTGCACGCCACGGTCGCCATGCTGCTATTCCCATGGGTCTGGGCCTTCTTCGTGGTACCCGATCTCTGGAGCGTTCTGGCGAACTCCCCCGCCGAGGCCGTGGGTCAGGGAGCCCTCTACGGCTTCCTCTGGGGCATCGGCGGAATCATGTTCGGCGTCAGCGTCAGGTACGTCGGGATGTCGCTGACCTACGGGATTGTGATGGGCTTGGCCGCGTTGATGGGTTCCTTGATTCCGCTGGTCGGGATCGAAAACATCGGCAGCAATCCGGCGCTGCCTTACGTGATCGGCGGCATGGTGGCCTTGCTGATCGGCGTAGCCATCGTCGCCTACGCCGGCATCAAACGCGACGAAATCCAATCGGCGGAAGGGAAGGAAATCCAAGGCATTCAACAAGGTACGGCTTTCCGCATCGGGCTCGCTATTGCCATCACGAGCGGCGTGTTGTCGGGTCTGTTGAACGTCGGCTTTGCCGCCACGGAATCGATCGGAGACGTGGCCCGGGAAGCCGGATCGCTGGAACGTAATACGGCGCTCGCCCGATGGGTCGTCGTGCTGGTCGGAGCCTATGCAATGAACGCCGGTTACGCGTTGATCCTCTTGATCAAGAACCGCTCGTTCGGCACCTTCAAGGTCCAAGGAGGGTTCGTTGCCTACAAATGGGCGGTCATCGCCGGGTTGCTCTGGTTTGCCGCACTGGGAGTATACGGCCAAGGCGCCGCGTTGATGAAGTCGCTCGGGCCGGTCATCGGCTGGCCGATACTCCTGGGCCTGGCCTTGATCATAAGCAACGCATTGGCCGTCTGGATCGGGGAATGGAAAGGCACGCCGGGACCGCTGAAGACGATGCTCGGCGGCGTTGCCGTGCTGATCTGTGCCATATGCATCCTGGGCTTCTCCAACAGCCTCAAGGCAGAGCCGGCCGAAGGACAAGAGGCCGGATTGACCACGCCCGGCAGGGCTGCGGTCTGCGACGGCCAAACCGCATGGTCCGCGCTCAAATGCGAATATCACTGAATTCGAGACTGATGGGAACAAGCAATGCGCCTGACGAGTGCCAGACGTTCGAAGCCGACCCGGTTGCTGCTCTTCGCTTGGCTGCTGACCACGCCGGCAGTCGCCACGGCGGCCACGCTCTCCCACGAGCGACTGGCCGTCGAGATCGACCAGACGAGCGGCGCCTTGACCGTGGTGGACCGTGCCTCGGGACGCACCTGGCGGCCCGATCCGTGGCAGAACTCCGCGGGGCTGCTGGAGGTCGCCCGTGTCGGCTCGACGCGGTGGTGCATCCTGTCGGACGCCGCGGGCGTCCGCGTCACCAAGAACCGCACATTCTCACGTCGGAGGCGTGGGTCTCGTGCCTCGAGCCACCCTGCGAGCTGCGAAGATCGAGTGCATGGAGCGTGGGAACGAGAGGAAACACCATGAAGATCGAGTGCATTCGTACCCATCATCTGCGTCATCGTCTCGACGAGCCGTTCGGCTTCTCGCAGTGGACCTACGACACGCGCAACGCGCTTCTGGTCGAAATCCTGGCCGACGGCGGGATCGCCGGATGGGGCGAGTGCTACGGCCCGGCCGAGGTGAACCAGGCTGCGGTGGCGGGCTTCTACGCGCCCCGCCTGCTGGGAAAGGACCCGGCGCAAATCGACGTCCTCTGGCACGAGATGTGGCGGGCCTCGCTCGACTTCGCCCGGGGCGGCGTGATGATGGGCGCGATCTCCGGGATCGACATGGCGTTGTGGGACCTGAAGGGCAAAGCGCTCGGCTGCTCCGTGTCGGGCCTGATGGGCGGCCGCTACCACGAGAGCGTGCCCTGCTACGCGACCGGGATGTACTTCAAGAAGTTGCCGGAAGACGCCCTGATCGAGGCGTTGGCCCGCGAGGCGACCGGCTACCGCGATCAGGGCTATCGGGCGCTGAAGATCAAGGTCGGAAAGAACGTCGCCTTCGACCTCCGCCTGATCGAGACGATCCGCGACGCCCTGCCCGAGATGACGCTGATGGCCGACGCCAACCACGCCTACGACCTGCCGGAGGCGATCCGCGTGGGCAAGGCCCTGGACGAGGCGCGGTTCGCCTGGTTCGAGGAGCCGCTCTCGCCCGAGCATCCCGAGCTGCATCGGGCGCTGCACGAGAAAGTCGACCTGGCGATCGCCTCGGGCGAGTGCGAGCAGACGCGATTCGGCTTCCAGCGGCTTTTGGGCCCCGGCGGCGTGCAGATCGCCCAGCCCGACCTGGCCTACTGCGGCGGGCCGTCCGAGGCGTTGAAGATCCGGGCGGTCGCCTCGTCGCACGGGGTCAACGTGATACCGCACGTCTGGGGGACGATGCTCAACCTGGCGGCGGCCACGCACTTGTTGGCGGCAAGCTATCGGGAGCCGGGCCGGGCGGAGATGCCCGCCCCCTGGCTCGAATACGATCGTACGCCGAATGCCTTGCGCGACGAGATCTTCGAGACCTCGGTCCGGATCGACGACGGCTCCGCGCGGGTGCCCCCCGGCCCGGGACTCGGCGTCCTGCCCGATCGGTCCGCCATGACGGCCTTTCAAGTCCACCAGACGGAGGTCCGATGACCGTGATCGACCGCGCCGAGGCGACACCCTCTACTTCCTGGGCGAGCGCGGCAAGATCACGCATACGGCGATCTATCTCGGCGGCGGCCGGTATATCGAATCGGTACGGCCGGTGGTTCGGGTGACAAGCTTCAATCCGGACGAGGAGGACTACGACGAGCGGCGCGACGCCGCCTTCTGCTTCGCCAAGCGGCTATTGGAATAGCCGCCGCGGGCGAACCCACGTGGAGATCGTTGGTCCAGCCTTCCGCGGCCACAAAACGGCCCCTATTTGTCATCAGTGGACCACAGAGAACAGCGTTGATTATGCCGGTATCTACACATCAGAGTAAATCATATGGCAATCGACAAGGTTCATGGTGTACCCAGGATTTCTTCCTGGAAGTAGGCGGTAATTCTGTCGTGCTCTCCCAGAGAAGAGAACTGCCGCCCAACAACATTCGTCAGTTGCGCCAATTGTCGTCGCCCTATTGTTGTCTGGTCTTCAAACACAACAACACTGCGAAACTGTTCTCCCCACCGCTCGAACATCAGACATGCTATCGTAGTATGGTTGCACTTCCCAGTCGAATTGACCGCAAACACGAAACACGGCTTGGGGCTGTTGTTGATTCTGCAATCAACGGGATAAAGCCCATCTGGATCGCGTTGCTGATGATGCCAATTGAAGTCCGCCCGTTCGGGCGGAACGATTCCTGAGAGTACGCTGGAGAAGTCTTCTAGGAATGTTGACGCCACACGCTCTTGCGTCATCTGCGTTACGGTGCTGACGCGGCTTATTGCCTGAAGGAAAGAGTACAGAGCGTCCCCGACTTCCTCACCTGGCACGGCGAGCCTAAGCTCACCATTATGGTTCTCGATATCATGTGCAGCGAGACATTCCTCAACCACCCGAGCACGGCCGCCAGTAGAAACATCTACCCCACAATAGCTTAGGTGCATCAACGTATGGCCTTCATCTGTCACAAACCATCCCGAACCGTTTTTCCGAAGCAGAACAACAAAGTGATCGCCGTCATCAAACGCAAAGGGCGTATAGACTATGTAGCGATCCACGCCTTCTGATTCGATGTCGATTTCGCTGCAAATCTTTCGGCGAATCTCGGATATTAGGCTGTCCGTATCCATTTGCGTTGATACCTCAAAACCAAGTAGGTTGATCGTTCGGCATGTCTCGTTTGATTTCAAATCCGTTCGATTTCACGAAGGCCTCCAATGCCGAGCCAAACGAATGGTAACGCGAGGTTACTTCAGCGTACCCATCAATTCTACACTGAGGGTCAATCTGATACCGCTCGGTTGCCCTGTGTATGTGGAACTGATTGCGAAATCGTGCGTTTGGCTTGCAGCGTTTCTTCTCCCACTTGTTCGTGTGGTCCGACGGGTGTTTGCCGTTGAATCGGATAAGCGGGTACTCTACGCCATCTACGTCCACAAACACTAGGATGATGGAAAAATCAAATAGTCCTATCGTGCTATCGCGGACATGTATCCGGAACTGATGCCCATCTTCACCCTGGACTTTATATAGCCTTCTCCGGTGTGCTTCGCGTGCTTTCTGTCGCGGCTCCAGCCGCTTGCGCCAATTCTCAGGGAGGGGCTTCCTTTCCATCAGCAACCGGTCGATCTCCTCGTCCGCGAGAATGCGCGTCATAACGAAATCACCGGGGTGTGTACGTCTCAACATCCAGAACAGGGATCTATATCGCGCTGACTGTGGCTCCTGTTTGCCACCTTCCTCGATATTGTCGCCAATTCCCCGGCATTTGTCCAGCTTCTTTCTTGGCGCTGAGTCTTTCTGTAGCACTACCGGACCGTCTCACCACTTGTGAGAGGACGCAACGTCGGGTACGCTGGACTCCGCCCACAAATCCTGACCCCTGAACCCTGAACGCTCCAGCCATGAACTCTCAACTTCCCCCAGAGCTTACCGAACGGATCGGCCGCTGCGGCGTGGTGGCGGTGCTGGTCGTCGACGAGGCGAAGCACGCGGTGCCGCTGGCCCGGGCACTCGTGAAAGGCGGGATCGACGTGATGGAGCTGACGCTCCGCACGCCCGCCGCCCTGGACGCCCTGCGTGCCATCGCGGCCGAGGTGCCCGAGATGCTCCCCGGCATCGGCACGATCCTCACGCCCGAGCAGGTCCGCCAGGTGGCCGAGGCGAAGGCCGCGTTCGGCGTGGCCCCGGGGCTGAACCGCCGGGTCGTCGAGGAGGCCCAGCGAGTGGGCCTGCCGTTCGCGCCCGGCGTGGCCACGGCGTCCGACCTGGAGGCCGCCCTGGAGCTGGGCTGTCCGGACGTCAAGTTCTTCCCCGCCGAGGCTTCCGGCGGCATGGCCTACTTGAAGAGCATGGCCGGGCCGTACGCCCATCTCGGCGTCCGCTTTATCCCGCTGGGCGGTCTGAAGGCCGAGAACTGCCGGCAGTACCTCGAAGCGTCCAACGTGCTGGCCGTGGGCGGCTCGTGGCTGGCCCCGCGGGCCGACGTGCAAAGCGAGAGCTGGCAGACGATTACCGATCGGGCCGCCCACGCCCGAGCCATCGTCGAGCGGATCCGAGGGGCCTAGGCCGTGCCCGGCAACGCGATTTCGGGCGGCCAAAAACCGACGTTGAGGCGGCAGGCCGGCGCGGTATCATCAAAGAGGCTGGCGAACTCACTCCCTAATCCTACTCTTCCCCTTTTTCCCCTTTCCCCTCTTCCCTCCTTACCCATCCGTCGCGTTCAACTCCAGAAGCCGCCGGGAGACGAAGATGGGGCTGCCGGAGATGACGCCCCTCCAGGCGTTGGTGATCAGCATCCTGTTCGACGGCGGGAAATCGGGCCGGGACGTCCGCGACGAGCTGGCCTTCCGCGGCATCGAGATGCCGATGCCCCAGGTCTACCGCCTGCTGGGCCGGGCGGAGCTGGCCGGGCACCTCTCGGCCAAGTACTGCCAATGGCAGACCGCCGACGGCCGTCCGGTCCGCGAGAAGTTCTACCGCGTCAGCCCGCAAGGCCTCGACCACTGGCAAGAGACCCTCGCCTTCTACGACGCGCTCGACCGGCCCCCCGAGGGCTTTCAGCCCGTGTCGCCCGAAGAGTACTTGGCGGAGCCATAGACGCGCTTCCGCGGCCTGCGATGTTCTCGCTCCAAATCCAGGGGCAACGCGGCCGGACACTCAGATCGGCCGGAGCGTCGTCACCCAGAGGAACGGCTTCGCCGCCTCGTCCACGCGAAGCTCGTACTTCAGCCCTGCCTGGTAGAGCGTTTTCCTCAAAAGGAGCGTGTAGCTCGTTCGGTTGAGGGGGAGGTTGACGACGGACTTCTCGGGCTGGATGCCGTGGCGGGCCAGGGCGTTGTAGTCGAGCAGGATGGGCACTTCGAGCCGCTCGCGCATGGCCTGGAGGAACTGGGGGACGCCGACGCCCTGGACGTTGGCGTTGAGGAACTCGAACAGGGCGGGCAGGACTTCGCCCGGGCGCTTTTCCGGCTCCCAGCCGATCGGCCAGGCTTCCATGTCGGGCTCGGCCTTGGCCACGGTGCACTCCAACCCCCGGGCGCCCGAGTCGCGCGGGACCAGGCACCAGCCGAGGGGGCGGACCGCGTAGGCAAGCGCCGTGCCGCAGGAAAGGGTCGATAGCTCCTCGGCGACCACGTCGTCGTCACGGATCGTCTGGAGCAGGCGCGGCTCGATGCGGAGCGGCAGGATCAGCCGCTTGGCGATTCCCTCGATCACTTCGCGGCGTTTTAGCCCTTGAGTCGAAAACCCCGCTGCCTGGGATAGATCCTTCTGGACCTGCTCGAACTGCCGGTCGCTGAGGCCGAAGGCCGATTTCTGCGGGCGTCCCTCGGCGGGGCCGTATTGGGCCAGCTCGTCGAGCCATCGGGCCAATCGGACGGCGTCGGTGGGGCGGAACCGGGCCCCGGGCAAGAGCACTTCACCGCCGGAGGTGACGATGCCCGTCACCGCGTAGGTCGGCGACTCCTCCGTGCCGCCGACCACGATCCCGACCTGGTCGAGCGAGCGCATGCTGCGGATCCGGAGGTTCTTGATCCCCGCCTGCGATAGCCGGCGGAGCCAGTCCTGCTGGGCCGTGATCGGCACCCGAGGCTCGGTGACCAGCTCCAGCTCCACGCGGCCTGCGGCGCAGCCCGAGGCCGCCGCGGCCCAGAGCGAGATCCAGGCCACGGGCAAGATCAACCAGCGAGAGAGGGTTGCGGGCATGGGACGTCCTGATCGCAATCGGCCCGGCGCGCGAGGTCGTTTTCGCAAGACGGGCGGTGCCGACAAATGCCTGGTTCCTACCGGCATTATAGCACGGCCGCCTTGGCGGGGCGAGTTGGGTTTTCGCCCTCCCCGCGAAGTCCGCGAATCCCCAGGGATCGGCCGAAGAATAGCTTCCGCATTTGCGGAGTAGTAGGCACACGCCGTGTGCCGTAACCGGCGAACGGCACACGGCGTGTGCCTGCTACTGAAGTCGGGAAGCTATTTTTCGGCCGGTCCCAGGTTGTCGAACCGGGCGAGACTGCCTGATCCGAGGGAGCCCTGCGTGGCCAACGCACGAAGCGTGGCGAAGGGGAGCCTCATTTTCCGGGAGAGAACGGCGATCGCCGCGCACCGGCTGCCGCGGGATCCCCAGGGGCCTTATGGCTCCGCGATGCACCGCAATAGGTGGAAGATTTCTTCCTGGGTGAGCGTGGCGGAATCCGGCGGCAAAGGGGTATCCGGTCTCGCCGGTTCTCCCGCATGGCTGATCGCCGTCTCGGTCGAGGGTGGCGGTGGTGGCGGTCCCTCGCTCCGGCGCTTCGTCGAATCGGGCGACGGGGGGGGGCGGGAAGGTGCTCTATCTTCTTCGTCGCTACTCATGTCTTCCTCCCTTCCTCCAGGCGTCGACGGCGTTCCGTCGCTTACGGCGTCCAGCCGGAGTGGTTGGGCCAGATGCCCCCGGTGCTCGCGTTGTACTGCCAGCCCGAGCTGCCGTCGCCCGCGGCCCCGGTGCCGGCGGCCACGGTGTTCAGGTCGCTGAACGGGTTTGAGGGCAGTTCCGAGTCGACGTACGGCCCGTACGGGTAGGTGTCCGGGTCGGAGGCGCCGGTGTTGACGACTCCCTTCGCGTTGGTCTCGCTGGTGAGCTGCGGCAGATCGCTACCCGTGATCACAGGGTAGCTGCCAACGTGGTGCACCTTGTAGATCTCGATCTGCGAGCGCAACGTGTGCATGTTGAAGCTCAGTTGACTCTCCTTGGCGTCCTGCGTGGAGGAAGAGAACTGGGGGATGATGGTCGCTGCTAAAACCGCCATGATGACCACGACGATTAGCACCTCGATCAGAGTGAAGCCTCCGCGGCGATGGTCGGCACGCATGATCAATCGCTCCTTTCAGTAAAGAGGAAACGTTCCGCCCCGGGCCCACGCCGGCTCAGCTCGTCATGCCGGCCGTGAACCCGTCGACTCGAACGCCCATGTTCAATCGGCTAGGGCAAAGCCCTCTCCAAAAACACACGAACGGAGGGTTCTTAGGATCGGCCGAAGAATAACTTCCGTATTTGCGGAGTAGTAGGCACACGCCGTGTGCCGTAACCAGCGGGCGGCACACGGCGTGTGCCTGCTACTGAAGTCGGGAAGTTATTCTTCGGCCGCCCCTTACCGGCTTCTCCGACGAGCGAGCACATCGCAGATGGAATGCAGAAAACGGCACGCGCAATTCCATAAAGTCCATCTTGATACTGAACGATTAGGTTGCGGTTTCGTGAGTGTCAACGACGAAAGGACGATATGTCGCGAAGACGCCGTGAGCGTGTCGCAAAATCGCCGTGAGCAAGAAAGGCTGATTCGACCCAAGCGTGCTTGGCTTCACGGATCGCGCGGGTTCTGAGCTTGAGGAGCTCCCGCTCTCGGAATCCGCGGGCTTCTCGTTTCGTGGTCCTGATCCTGTTCCTCCCGACGGCGCAAAGCCGCTTCGAGAATGCGTTCAGGGAATATGCCGCCATCTGGGCAGCCCTGACCCCCCGCGAAAGACGCATTCGGCGAACGCTCGTCGGCCACCCGCGTCGGAAAGCCGTCGCCCGTCCCCTCCTGGCGGCTGGCCAGCAGGGCGGATCGCGGCCCATATTGCCACCTTTGGGGGGTCTTGTTGCGGCTGGCGGCAAATGTGTCACAATACCGGCCAACGGGCTCCGCGAGAGGTATCCGGGCCGCTCGGCTCGTCGGCCCGACGTCTCAAAGACAACGCGCTGTGGTGCGGTCTCCTGACCGCGCTACTCGGCCGACCGTAGGTCTCCCCGGAACACCGGAGACTCGCGCCCAGCGCGCACCACCAACCTGAAAGCCCATTCAGAAGGAGTTCGACATGCCGCGACCCGTAACGTTGTGTACCGGCCAATGGGCCGACTTGCCCGTCGAAGAGCTTGCCCGCAAGTGCCGGGAGTTCGGCTTCGACGGCCTGGAGCTGGCCTGCTGGGGTGATCACTTCGAGGTCGACAAGGCCCTGGCCGACGACGACTACTGCGCCAAGAAGCGGGCGGTTCTGGACAAGTACGACATGCAGGTCTTTGCCATCAGCAACCACCTGGTCGGGCAGGCCGTCTTGGACGTGATCGACGCTCGCCACCAGGCGATCCTGCCGCCGTACGTCTGGGGCGACGGCGATCCGGCCGGCGTGAACCAGCGTGCGGCCGAGGCGCTGATGAACTCCGCCCGGGCGGCCCAGAAACTGGGCGTCGACGTGGTCAACGGCTTCACCGGCTCGAGCGTGTGGCACTTGCTTTACTCGTTCCCGCCCGTCCCCCCGGCGATGATCGACGAGGGGTTCAAGCTCCTGGCCGAGCGGTTCAACCCGATCCTCGACGTATTCGCCGAGTGCGGCGTGAAGTTCGCCCTCGAGGTGCATCCCACGGAGATCGCCTTCGACCTGTACACGGCCCAGCGGGCCTTGGAGGCGCTGGGCCATCGCGAGGAGTTCGGGTTCAACTTCGACCCGAGCCACCTGATCTGGCAGGGCGTGGACCCGGTGGAGTTCCTCCGCGCGTTCCCGGACCGGATCTACCACGTCCACATGAAGGACGCGATCGTCACGCTCGACGGCCGAAGCGGGATCCTCGCCAGCCACCTCAACTTCGGCGACCCGCGCCGCGGCTGGGACTTCCGCTCGCTGGGCCGCGGCGGGATCAACTTCGAGGAGATCATCCGGGCGCTCAACGACGCCGGCTACCAGGGGCCCTTGTCGGTCGAGTGGGAAGACAGCGGCATGGACCGCGACCACGGGGCCAAGGAGGCCCTGGAGTTCGTCCGCAAGATCGACTTCGAGCCGAGCCAGGTGGCGTTCGACGCCGCGTTCGACAAGGACGAGCAGGCGGGGTCCACGGCGTAGCCGGTTCGCTCACTGGGGCGAGAGTGCGGCACGTTTCCCTTGGTGCCCCATGCGGGGTAGACTGGAAAGGAGAACGTGTCGGACCGTGGAAGGAGCGGGGCAGTGAAGCCTCTCGTCGGAACAAGAAGCGGCGGATCGGGCGCCCGAGCGCGACGCGGCGTGGCGGTCCTCTTGGCAGTGCTTGCGCCGGCGTGGTGGAACCCGTCGGCCCGGGCGGAGGACCTCTACCAGACGGCCCAGGACCTGACCGCGCAGTACGCCTCGCAGGTTGCGGAGCTGGCCGACTGGTGCGACCAGCGGGGGCTGCCCGACCAGGCCCAAAAGACCCGCGCATGGCTGCGGCCTCGTGATTCGAGCAAGATCTACGTCTCCGTGCTGCCCGAGGAGGTTGGGCCGCCGGCCTTGCCGGCCGATTCGCCGGCCGGCGTGGTCGAGTGGAACGACCGCTTCCTGCGACTGAGGAGCGACCAGGCCGGCGCGATGTACGAGCTTGCGCGTCGGGCGATCCGCACGCATCGGGCCTCGCTGGCGTTCGATCTGGTGGTCACGGCGTTGCACGAGGACCCCGACCACAAGCCGATCCGCCAGCTTTTGGGATATCAGCCGTACCGCGGCGAGTGGCGCACGGCCTACGAGGTGAACAAGCTGCGGCGCGGCCAGGTTTGGCACGAGCAGTTCGGGTGGCTGCCCCGAAGCTACGTCCAACGCTACGAGGGGGGCGAGCGCTACGACCGCGGTCGATGGATCTCCGCCGAGGACGACGCCCGGGCGCACCACGACATCAACTACGGCTGGGACCTGGAGACCGAGCACTACACGGTCCGCACCAACCTCGGCATCGAGGCCGGCGTCGAGCTGGGACGGCAACTGGAGCGGTTGTACCGCGTTTGGAAGCAGTTGTTCATCGCCTACTACGCCAGCGAGGAGCAGGTGGCCGCCCTGTTCGCCGGCAGCGCCCGCCGCCCGCAAATCCTACTGCCGCGGCACGCCGTGGTCTATTTCCGCGATCGCGACGACTACAACCGATCGCTGAAGCCGGCGTTTCCCAACATCGAGATCTCGATCGGCGTCTACGCCGACGGCCCGCGCCGGGCGTACTTCTTCGCCGGCGAGGGCTACGAGCAGCGGACCCTGTACCACGAGGCCACGCACCAGCTCTTCCACGAATCGCGGCGCGTCGCGCCCGACGTGGGCAAAGACCGCAACTTCTGGATCATCGAAGGGATCGCCTTGTACATGGAGTCGCTCCGCGAGGAGGACGGGTGCTACGTGCTGGGCGGCTTCGACGACGATCGCATGCAGGCCGCCCGGTACCGCCTCCTGGTCGACGACTTCTACGTCCCCCTCGCCGAGTTCACGTCGTACGGTTCCCAGGCAGTCCTCCACGACGAGCGGATTGCCACCCTCTACAGCCAGGCCGCCGGCCTGACCCATTTCCTCATCCACTACGAGGGCGGCCGCTACCGCGACGCCCTGGTCGACTACCTCACCGCCGTCTACAGCGGCACCGACACGCCGAACACGCTGGCCCAGCTCACCGAGACGCCCTACGGGGAACTCGACAAGCAGTATCGCCAGTTCATGGAGCAGGGCCCGCAGCAGCCCGCCGGCCAGTAGGACCCGCCGTGCGGACCGGACGGAGGATCCTGATCGCCGTGGCCGGAGGATCTGGCGGCGCGTGCAACCAGTGCTCGGAAGGGACCTGCGCTCAGCGAGATTTGCTCCTTGTGTCGCTGTACGCCTGTGCCCTATAATGCGCGGTTCGTCGGAACCCGGCACCAAACGCCCCGCGCCACCCACTCATGGCTGCTTCGGATATCGTCATCAAGGGGGCCCGAGAGCACAATCTGCGGAACGTCGACCTGGTCCTCCCGCGGAACTGCTTGATCTGCTTCACCGGCGTGAGCGGATCGGGCAAGAGTTCGCTGGCCTTCGACACGCTCTATGCCGAAGGGCAGCGGCGGTACGTCGAGAGCCTGTCGAGCTTCGCCCGGCAGTTTCTCGGCCAGATGCCCAAGCCCGAGGTCGACATGATCGCCGGCCTCAGCCCGTCGATCTCCATCTCGCAGAAGTCGGCCGGCCAGAGCCCACGCTCGACCGTGGGGACGATCACCGAGATCTACGACTATCTTCGGGTGCTGTACGCGCGGGTGGGGAAGGGGCACTGCCCTCAATGTGGCCGGCCGATCACCGCCCAAACGCGGCAGCAGATCCTCCAGCGGATCGCCAGCTTGCCGCAGGGGACGCGGCTTCTGGTGCTGGCCCCCTTGATCCGCGGGCAGAAAGGGGAGTATCGCGACCTGTTCGAGGACCTGCTCAAGCAGGGGTTCGTCCGCGCCCGGGTCGACGGGGCCGTCGTCCGCCTGACCGACGACCTGCGGCTCGACCGGCAGATGCGGCACGACATCGAGGTGGTGGTCGACCGGCTCACCGCCGGGCCCGCTTCCCGCGGTCGATTGGCCGAGGCGGTTGAGCTGGCGTTGAAGCTGGGGCAGGGGAATCTGATTGTGGCACCGGAGGAGGCGGGCGCAGAGGCCGAAGAGCCCTCACCCCAACCCTCTCCCAGAGAGAGAGGGGGCCGGGATGAAACCGGAGCGAGTGGGGGTCCGAAGGAAACGGGGCGCTCGCGTCGGCAGGCCCGGAGCGACCGGGCGGGCGCAAGCGGCGACGTGCATCTCTCGGCCCACTACGCCTGCACTCACTGCCAGGTCAGCTTCGAGCCGCCCAGCCCGCAGATGTTCAGCTTCAACAGCCCGCAGGGGATGTGTCCTCAGTGCAACGGGCTGGGCGACATCTACACGTTCGATCCCGAGCGACTGATCCCGGACCCGAGCAAGTCGTTCCAGCAAGGGTGCGTCGAACTGGTCGGCAGGTGGCGCGACCTGGGTCGCTGGCGGCGGCACATCTACCGCGGCGTCGCGGAGACCCTGGAGCGGACCTACGGCCAGGAGCGCGGAACCGTCCTGGAGACCGCCTGGGAAGAGCTCGATCCGAAGCTCCGGGACAAGCTGCTCTGGGGCACGGGCGACCAGCACATCACGTACACCTGGCGGTCCGGGCCGTCGGGTCACAAGTGGGGCGGCACGTGGGAAGGGATCATCCCCAAGCTGCTGTCGCAATATCGCACCACGCGGAGCCGGATGCAGCGCCGGGCGCTGGAGAAATATATGAGCGTGGTCGGCTGCAACGGCTGCCACGGTGCGCGGCTCAACCCGCAGGCCCGAGCCGTCGCGCTC
>Ga0307380_10001060_pt1 | contig 41272 bp, 32 predicted proteins | sample UN3MG_FD_202239 | JGI IMG/M metagenome (GOLD analysis project Ga0307380, IMG submission 202239) | Soil microbial communities from Risofladan, Vaasa, Finland - UN-3 | ecosystem: Environmental > Terrestrial > Soil > Coastal area > Acid sulfate soil | place: Finland: Risofladan, Vaasa | collected...
TTTTTCGGAGAGATGGCCCTGCTGGATGACCTGCCGCGCAGCGCCACGGCCATTGCCCAAAGCGATACTTTCATGCTGGAGATCAACCGCGAAAAATTCCTGCACTTTGTTGAAAAGGACCCAGCCAGCGGCGTGCGGATCCTGCTCACCCTGGCCAGGAATTTATCAGCCCGCCTGCGCGAAGCCGACAACAAGATCAAGGCCTTCGTCAACCTCAGCCAATGGCTTTGACCGGGGCGGTTGCCGGGATATTGGGTGCGCTGGTCCTGCTGCTTACCTGGCTGCTGGGCGACGGCGGCCTTTTTTTACTGTTGCTCATGGCCGCAGCCATGGCGGCGGGCGAATATTTTTACCGCTTCAGCGCCGACCGTTTTCCCCTGCCCTACCTTGGCCTGGCACTTTCGCCGCTTCTCCTGCTCAATTATTCATCTGTCGGTGATTTCCGTATTCGCTTGGCCTGTTTCTTCATGCTGATCTATATCCTATTCCTGGCGCGGCGGCATCGCGCTTTCCGGGTAAAGATCCCCATGCCCCTAGCCAAACCCTGGCGAGTCTGGTTCACCTCATTCCTGGTGTTTTCGCTGGCCGCTGTTGTTTTTTATGCCCAGGGCATCCATTTATCCGGCGACGAGCCCCATTACGTCATGATCGCCCAAAGTCTGGTCGAGGACGGCGATTTTGACCTCAAGAACAACCTGGAAAACAAAACGTATTTTGCCTACCTGCCAGTGGAGATCCGGTTTCACGGCTCGATCCACTCCGGTAAATACCATTCTTTTCATATGCCCGGAATCGCTTTCCTTTTGCTGCCTTTTTTTTGGCTCTTCAAACTTCTTGGCGGACTGCTTCCCGGCAGCCTGTATTTCCGCCTGGTAGCCGCCCTGATCAATTCATTTTTCGCCCTGGGGCTTTTCCTGGCTATGCAAAACGCGATGCCGAAAAAAAACAACGACCGCTTTTTTATTTTTTTCCTGCTTACCTTTCCCTTGGTGTTTCATGCGGTGCACCTCTTCCCAGAATTGCCCGCAGCCGCCTTGATGATATTCGCTTATATTTTCGGCCGTGACAAGCGGCGTTTTTTCCTTGCCGGCCTTCTTCTGGCCTGCATTCCCTGGCTGCACCTGAAATACTCCATCCCGGCATTGATACTTGCCCTGTTCCTCATGGCCCGGATAAGGCGCGAAATCCCGGGAAACGGCTCGCGCTTGAAGCAACTGACGCTTTTGCTGGCGGCTCCGGCGATCAGCCTGTCATTACTGGCTTTGTACAGCAAGTTTCTGTATGGTTCTTTTAATCCCAGCGCCATCTCGCCGGAAAAAATTTTCTTTGCCATCCCGCTAAAATTCAGGATTGAAACCCTGCTCTCTTTTTTCCTGGATCAGCGCGATGGTCTTTTCATCTATGCCCCGATCTTTCTACTGGTTATTTTGGTCTTTAAAAAAAATATCAGGAAAGGCATCCGGGATTTTTCTTTGCTGCTTTCGGTTTTCATGGCTTATATCCTGTTCCACGCCTTCACTACCGTTCGCGGCGGCTATTCTCCAGCTGCACGGCCTACCCTTTTTGTCATGTGGATCATGGCTGTTTTTCTGCTGGCTTGGCGCCAATACTCCCAGACAGAAATTTCCCGAGCTATATTCAGATTGCTGGCCGGCATGACCGTTTTTGCCACAGCTTGGCTTTTTTATTACCCGCTTTTCCTTTACCAGCCCGTGACCCGGGAAGTGAGCCAGCGGGCTTCCTCCTGGTTGTGGTTCCTGAGTAGCGAAGTGATAGATCTTTCCACCTTTTTTCCCTCTTTTTTAAAGAAAGACAACTCCTCTTATCTGGCGAACTGGGTCTGGCTGGGATTGCTTTTATGCATCCTGGTCATTTATTACGCCATCAGGACAAAAAATACAATCGGCAAAGCGGCGCGGATTCTCTATCCGCTGGCAGGGGCGGCACTGCTCGCCATGGTCTGCTTTATTCCCCACGTTCAGTTGCGAACACGCTACACCGCTGCCGGGCTTTCCTTTTACTCCAACTCGAGGAATTTCTCCTATCACAAGAAAGCATCAGCCTTTCGCATCCTGGCCGGCCGCGACTATGACCTGTTTTTTGACTTGAAAGGCAGCGCCACTGACAGGCTGGACCTGCGCCTGCTGAACGACAAGCGGATCACTTTGCAGGTCAAAAACGGGAGCCAGACACTGCTCGCGGATAATCGAGCCCTGGAAAACCGGCTCACCCTTCGCCTGTCCACGCTAAATACATTCCACCTTGGTAAAAGAAGCCTGGTCCATTTGGGGCTGGAATCAAAATCCGCAAAAGACAATACTTTTTTTTGGCTTGAATTCCACTAAGGATTAATCATTCAGACTACTTTCCCGGCCGGCGCTGTCCAGTGAACTGATCTTGTATTCAAATTCACGTGCCGTACTACCTAGGGACCGGTCAAGGTATTCGTAACTAGACTGGTTGCCGGCAGGAACAGTAAAGAAGTGGCCAAAGTTGTAGCTGCTGCCCTTTTCACGGCGGTAAATTTTATAGGACACGATCACGGCTCCGGCCTCTTCGTTGCTGGGATTCCGATCCCAGGTGATCCGGTACAGGTATTCAACGGAAAACAAATTTCGGTTCTCATGGCGCACGAATTGCACGTTCAACGGAGGATGAATGCCGAAGACTTCGACCTCTCCGGTTGCCGAAGCCGTGGCGCCGACGTTGTCAGTGACTTTCAGGGAGATGAGATAACGGCTTTTGCTCTGATATACGTGGTCGATCAGTGATCCCTGACCTCTGGCTCCATCGCCGAAATCCCAACTGTAGCTAACGATCTGCCCGTCGCTGTCATGGGAGTTTCTGGCGTTAAAAGTCACGTTCAGCGGGTAAAGGCCGCTGATCGGCGTGAAAGTGAACAATGCGACCGGAGGCTTGTTGACTATGGGAATGGGAGGGGGGGGGCCGGGGGGTGTGATTGCATCCGAACTGAGATTGATGTAAACGGAATCGCCTCTGTCGGTATAAGCAATTACTGCTGTTTTCGCATCGGAGCTAAGGGCACAGCTAGTATAATCGGGTTGGGAAAGAGCTTTATCCATCCTTAGGTGTCCACTCCACACCCCATTTTGCTTCCAATTATAGTAGATCCTACCTGCGAGTTCCATGGTGAAAATGTTGTTCTTGTCGACGACGCTCAATCCGATGTTGCTGTACGACCTAGCCGCATCATCGGAAACAATGAATTTTGGAGAAAAGCCGTTGCCGGTCCAGTATTTGTAAATGGACACCCGGGCGCTGCCATCATCAGCCATGTAGAATACATGGGGAACGCGACTGGGGTCAACGGCGACACGGGGGCGATGGATGCCATCACGGACATCGATCACAGTCTGCCATTGACCATTGGCGGTGTTGGGGCGTTTGCAATAGGCAATGGTATATAAATTGCCCCACAATTGCTGCCAGGCAATGTGGATATAGTTCGAGTCAACCGCGACATCCGGGTGCTTGGAGCGGCCGTCCATTGGCCAGGTTTCCAGCCTGATGGTGCTGCCGCACTTGCTGATGAATTGGCAGCGGGCGGCGGGCTGGACCATGTAGGCAATGTAGACATTGTTGTTTTCATCCGCGGTGAGACGCAGGTCTTCGACCCTGCGGGTAACGAATGGAGGTCTCAGGGCGCCGGTAATGGTCAGGGTTTGCAACAGGGAGACCGCCGACCAGCTGGAACCGTTATAAAAACGGTATTTGACATGTTGTGTATAGGAATCATAACTGCTGGCTTCGACCCAGGCAATATGGATGAATCCCTTTTTGTTGATCCACATGGAAGATTCATAAGCCAACAGGGTTGATTCGGAGATTTTTTTTTCATACTCAACGTTGCTGCCGTCATAAGAACTGAGATGGATCTTGGTACCTGCTTCGTAAACGACATATATTTTCCCGGCCGGAGAAAAACAAACCACCGGTTTTATGTATTCGCTTCCTGTTTTCTCAGAGATCAATATTGCATTGCTCCATCCGCATAATTGATTCTGCGCAAAGAGGAATAAAACAAAAATGAATGAACTGATTTTTTGAAAAATATGATTTTTATTATACATCATGATTAAAATGTAACATAATTTGTTGCCAATTTCAATTTTTTAAGCCTGGCGGTGGCTTATAGGAATGCTCTCTCCTGATCATGAAAGACGTTTCGGACTGAAAAATCCAACGATCGGCCTCCCTGTGCAGACCTTTTTCAATAAAACATACCAAGCTTGAGCCGCAAATGGTTTATTTGCCAATAAACATGAATTAAGTTCAAATACATGTTGAGCTCACGAAGTGATTTGCTGAGGGCGAGCCGGGCTCCAATAGGTTATGGACTCTTACAGGACATTGACATTATCGCAGGAATTGGTTATAAAACAACTGGAAATACTAACAAGAACCCGCAACATAAATGAGGCCATCATGAGTGATAAGGAACAACGAACCGTTTCAGCGGTATCTGATTATTGGCAATCCCATCCCCTTGGCGTGCAATACAACATTGACAAGGAAATCAAGGTAGGCAGCCCGGAGTTCTTCGCTCATATCCGGCCGTGGATGAATCCCTATAAATTCCCCTGGAACATGGAACGGATAAAGCGTGAGGCCTCACTGCTCAAGGGGAAACACTTGCTGGAAATTGGTTGCGGCATGGGATTCGACAGCCTCGAATTCCTTAAGCGTGGGGTTCGCGTGACGGCCACAGATCTTACTGCGGCAGCGATCGAACTTGCCCGCCTTCATTTTAAAATCGAGGGAGTCGAAGCGGAGGATGTGCGGATGGAGAATGTGCTGTCGCTTTCTTTCCCAGACAATTCATTTGATGCTGTCTGGGCAAACGGAGTGCTCCACCATACAGGGAACACCGCACAAGCCATCAGAGAGGTTCACAGGGTTCTTAAACCGGGCGGTCGGGCGATCATTTCTCATTTCTATCGCAAACCCTCCTGGATGTTCTGGCTATCTCGTTTCGGACACGAAAATATTGAGCACAAAGAAAAAGATCCTCCGGTGACAGATTTTTTCTCAGAGAAAGAAATCCTGGCCATGTTCAAGGGATTTTTGGTAGAAGAATCGGTACAAGAACACTATCGCGCCCTGCCGATTGCCCGCAGGGGAATCAAAGCCTTTTTATACAAGTGGGGATTTCGACCTGTATACAACCTGCTCCCCGTACCCATTGCCAAGCGCCTGGCCTACAAATTCACGGTAACGGCCATCAAGACCAATAACCCGGCATCATGAGCCGTCAGGTTCTCAAGTATAGAATACTGCGGTAGCAATGCTTCGCATTGTTTCAACCGAACGACAGTGATATGATTAGCCAATGATGAAAGTTCGGCGATTCAAGATAAATTTTAAATCCATCCTGCTTTGCTGCGGTGCGCTATACATCGTTATTTACATCCTGGCGGCGATTCTACGCATCGCCTATCCGTACGAACTCGAGCCCATGGAAGGCGGCATGGTTGATCATGTCAGGCAGATTCTCGAGGGAAAAGCGCTCTATGTGCCGCCATCATTGAACTTCGTCCCCTACGCTTATCCGCCTCTTTTTTACTATCTGGCTGCCGTCTTTTCCAAATTACTTGGCGTGGGTTTTTTCCCACTGCGTTTGATTTCGTTTTTGGCTTCCTTGGGGATCATGGCCCTGATTTATCAGTTTGTGCGCCGGGAAACCGGCGACCGCTTGTGGGCGGTTACCGCTGCGTCCCTCTTTGCCGCAACCTACAAACTGAGCGACGCCTGGTTCGATTTGGCCAGAATCGATTCATTGTTTCTTTTTCTTATGCTCCTTTTTGCCTATCTGGTTCGTTTCCGTCCTGCCCGGATTTCATACATTTCGGCCGCGGCAGTACTGCTCCTGGCTGCTTTCACCAAGCAGTCGGCGCTGATGATCGCCCTGCCGCTTTTGCTCTATGCCATTTTTTTTGAAAAGCGCAACTGGCCCTACTTGCTGGGGACATCCACGATTCTGATCGGGGGCGGCATCTGGGTCTTAAATGTCCTTCATCACGGCTGGTATAAATACTATATTTTTGATCTGACCGGCCAGCGCTGGTTCGGAAAACTGCTAAAACCGCGTATCATCGGTTTTTGGACCGACGATATGCTGAAACCCTTGGCGGTGACGATCTTGCTTCTATTCGCTTTCCTGCTTGTCGAGTTCGTCGCGGCCAAGAAAAAATATTTCTTTTTCTATTTGGCATTCACCGCGGGCATGATCGGAACCGCATGGGTTTCACGGTTGGAGTACGGGGCGTACGGCAACGCGCTGATTTCCGCCCATATCCTGCTCGCCATAGGCTTCGGTTTATCAATGGCCAAATTCTGGCATGGGGTGACTTTTCCTAAAAACGACCCGAGGCGGGTTCAAAACATTTTCTTGTTTGCTGTAGGACTGATCCAGTTCGCACTGCTCGCCTACAATCCTTTGCTTCTGATTCCCAATGCCTCTGACAAAAAAGCGGGAGACCATTTTATCAAAACCATTGCCAGCCTGCAGGGAGACGTCATGGTTCCCGGGCACGGATTTCTCCCCTATCTGGCGGGAAAATCCCGCTATGCCCACGAAGTGGCTGTTAAAAATTTGACAAAGATCGACCCGGGGCCGGTCAAGCTGAAGCTGGAAAAGGAAATCACGGCGGCCATCGAGAACAAACGGTTCAATGCCTTGGTTCTCGATTCACACAACTGGTACAGGCCGCTCCTGATCCGCAATTACGAATTCAGCAGAATCATTTTTTCCGACCCAAAACAATTCTGGCCGGTCACCGGAAAAAGACTCAGGCCTAATTTTATTTATCTGCCAAAAAAATCACGGTATTAAGTCAATTACAGCCGGATCCCCACACCCAGGTTCAATTCCAAGCTGCCTAAATTCAAAGCATCGTCCAAATCGGAATCCGGATAAATGTCCTTCTGCACCATGTTGAATTTCAGGAACAACTGGGCGAACACTTTTCGGGACAACTGATAATAACCGCCGGCCAAGGCGTTGAAACCGATGAGCGTGGCCTTGATGTCGCCGGCCGGGTTCACATCCTTGACCAGAAACACATTGGGGCCGGCACCGGCAAAAACGCTGAGCTTGCCTTTTTCCAAGAGGTAATAGCGCACAGCCGCCGACAGGGGGATCAGCCTGAACTTCAGTTCATCCGGGCTCCACTCGGGCATGTTGTTCTTCGCAGCCAAGCCGCCGCTGACCCAAAAATCGATCTTGGGGGAGAAACGGAAGGCCAGTGAACCACCGAAACCGCTGAGGCCGACATACGCATCCTTGAAGTTCTTGTCCAGCATCATGTAGTAGGTGCCGTGCGCGGCGAATCTCAAGCGGCCGCCGAACAGGCCGGCTTTTTCGCGGCTAACCGGCTTCTCCTTTTCTTTTGCGATTGCTTCGGGGGTTGTGAAGACGATGGTGGCAATCACCAAGTTGTCTTTGAGTTCAAGACTGATCTTTTTCACCGCGTATTGCCCGATCAGGTCGAGCAATCTCTTATGCGTCTCAAGCCCGGAGAAGACTTTCAGTACCGGCTGTTTTTTTATTTCCTCTTTTTCGTAATGGTCGAATTGCAGCATTTCCTTGTTGGCGTCAAGATAAGCGATGAATGCTTCGATTCCCGGCAACTGCGGCTCGGCAGGCTTTTCAGCTTCTAGCGCAGCCTCTTTTTCGGCTTTGGCCATTTTATCGAGTTTGGCCTGGACTTCAGCTTTTTCCCTGGCCATCTCTTCCTCATTGACGACGCGGATCTTCTTTTTATCGGCCAGGCATTCGAACCCGGAAACGATGAGTTGGCTGCCAGAGATCAAACCCTTATCGATCATGGTCTTGCCCGCTTCGCTCGCCCCGAGGGTCACGTATAGTTTTTTGGCTTTTTTCTTATCGGCAGTATAGACGAAATCGCCCAGGCTATCCTGCAACAGGGCCTTGGTCTGGACAGCTATGGCATCGGCGTGTTCGGTCTTCAGCTTGCGCACGGTAAAAAGGCTGCCGGTCTTGATCTGACGACCGCTATTGTCCACGCGCAGCCTCACCTGGGTGTCGCCCACGGCGATGACCTGGGCGACCGATGCCGCGTCCTGGCCCTCGACCTTGCCGGAGACGGTCTCATCCAGAGTGAAGCGACCGCTGTCGGAGGCAGCCAGCGGGACCGTGATCAGTAGTTGGCTCTCCGTCATGATTTCCATCAGGATGTCGGCGGCGGAAACATCCGCGCCGGCAGCGATCTTTATGTTCTGAACGACACCCGAAACCGGTGCCTGGAACAAGCGGGCATACGGAGCAACTTCTTGTTCGAGCAGAGACAAGGATTTCTGCAAGTCCCGCTCCGCCGCTTGGATAGCCTTTTCGTTCTTCACTTTCGCCCCCTGGCGGTCGAGAAGCACTTTCATTTTCCGGGCCGCTTCTAGCCGCAGCTTGGCCATCTCTTCGCTGTCGCCAGCGATCAGGGTGAGCAGTTCCCCACCCTTTTCCACCTGGGCGCCCTCGGCCACTCGCAGGGAGAAGACCCAACCGGCCGCCGGAGAGGCAACCTCGACCGCTTCCGGCATGGCCGGTGCGGTGTAATAACCGTATTCGCGGAAAGTTTCCTGCTTAATAAGCTCAGTCAGTACGGAAACTTTCTTGGGGCACTCCGTTTTAGAGGCGACGCCGGGCTCTTTCTTTTTCGCAGCGGTCTTGGCTTGTTTCTCCTGTTTCTTCTTTGCTTTCAGCGAAGCGGCGGCCGCAGCTTCGGCTTGCTTGGCCTCGCGTTCAGCCTTGGTTTTCTTCTCTTCTTCCCTCTTGATTTTTGCTTCCTCGGTGAGGGCGGCTTGCTGCGCCTTGAGCTCGTTCTGAGCCACGGCTTTTTCCTTGGCCATCTCTTCCTCATTGACGACGCGGATCTTCTTTTTATCGGCCAGGCATTCGAACCCGGAAACGATGAGTTGGCTGTCCGCGACCAAACCCTTTTCGATCATGGTCTTGCCCGCTTCGCTCGCCCCGAGGGTCACGTATAGTTTTTTGGCTTTTTTCTTATCGGCAGTATAGACGAAATCGCCCAGGCCGTCATGCTGGATAGCGGAGGCCGGCACCATGATGGCATCGACATGCTCGGCTTTCAATTTTTTACAGTTGATGGTCATGCCCTCACGCAGTTGTCCAGCAGAGTTGTTCACCCGGAAACCAACCTGGCTTTCGCTTACGGCAACGATTTCAGCTTCCAGTTCGCCGCTGAAACCCTCTGCCGCGCTCATGAGTTTTTCGCCGCTATTGAAAAAACCGCCCGCATCGGCATCCAGCGCCACATCGACCCGCAGGTGCAGCGTATCGACGATCTCGAACATAAGCGTTTCCTGGGCGATCTCGGCTCCAGGTAACGTTTTTAAGCGGGCGATACCGGCCAGAGGGGCCAGGATGACTCGATTGGCCAAAGCCCTGCTCTCTTCCAAAAGAGTCAGAGCCGCTTGATAATCCTGCTCAGCCATCTGGATGGCTTTTTCGCTTTTCACTTTCCAGTTTTGCCGGGCGGTCAGGATTTTTTTCTTTTTTTCAGTTTCCTGCTCGAGAACTTTTATTTTTTCGTCCTGGCCGGCGTTTAAAACAGCCAGTTCCTGGCCGGCGTCGACCAGGCTGCCTTCGTCGATTTTGATCTCCGAAACGATCCCGGCTATCGGGCTGACGACGGCAATTACATCGAACTGCCCCTGGCCCGATAAATAGCGGTACTCGGAAAAAGTAGCCGGCTTGACAGTTTCAAGCAATACCGCTACCCGGCGCGGGCATTTCGCTTTTTTCTGCACTGTCCCGTCCGTGCCGGCCGCGATCGTATCGCTTTGAGCGGGCATCAGCAATCCGCTCATCGCCAGCGCCAGACCGCATAAAAATAATTTTGCTTTGTTTTTCATTTCTGCTCCTTTACTGTGCATTGAATATGCTAATCGCATGGATTGGCCGCCAGATGGGGGGATGCCAATCCGTTAAAAATTGTCGTATGGGCTCTTGTGCCCCTGGTCATCGACCGCTGAAACGGCGTAATAATATGTCTTGCCTGCTTCGATGCTGATGTCGGCGAAGGCGCGCTTTTCGGCGCCTACTTCGCCGATTTCCTGGTAATCGCCGTCGGCTTCCCTGCGGAATATCTTGTACTTGACGATGTTGTAGCCGGCTACATCATTCTTGGGGTTGGGCTCCCACCTGATGACGTTGCCTTGGCGGTTATAGATCAGGGTCTTGACCTGCTGCATGGACCAGGTGGCCGGAGCGGTATAAAGAGCCTTGACGCTGACAACCTTTTCGGCGATGCCGCGGCCGTCCTTGTCGTCAATGACCGTCAGGCGTACCCTGACGTTGTTGTAGCTTTTATTGAATTTGTAGGTGACACTCTGTCCTTCCAGGGTCTCGTTGTCCTGGATGACCTTCCACTCGTACTTGACGATGGTGCCGTCGTTGTCAGAACTGCCGCTGCCGTTGAAAGTGATCTCTTCATCCCAATAAACTGTTTCCTTGTCGGCACTGATCACGGCCACGGGCAATTCATTGATGATCAACCGTTCGCTCAGGATCAAATAGACCCCATGGGGCAAATTGTAAACGAAGGCGGCGACATCGTTTTTACTCAAAGCCACGGCGGGGTTGTCGAAAGCGCCTGCGGCCCCGGGTACGGGCACCATGCCCAGGGGATTCCATAAACCGTTTTTCTTCCAGTTAAAAAAGAATTCCGTTGATGTTCCTTTGAAAACCGCTGCGGAAACGATCATATTTTTATCGTCTTTCACGGAAATGTCCACATTCTGGTATTTGTTAATTACCTCGGTGAGGGTTAACCGGTTCGAAAACTTGGAGCCCAGCCAGTATTTGTAAACAACATGGCGTGCGCTTGAATCATCGGCCATGTAGGCGATATGGGGATAGTCGTTCTGGTCCAGCTCCATCACCGGCCTGTGAATGCCGCCCTTGATATCGATGTTTTCCCAGGCGGCTCCGACAATGTTTTTCCGCCGGGCATAGTAGACAGTGTACTGGCCCAGCAATTGCTGCCAGGTGACCTGCACGTAATCGTCCCCCGCTTGCACACTGGGATGCTTGCTGCGCCCTCCCAGCGGCCAATTTTCCTCTCTGACCGTGGTGCCGTACCTGCTGAGCAACTTGCAACGGGCGCCCGGCCAGGTCATGAAGGTCACGAACACGTTTCCGGAACTGTCAATGTCGAGGTTCAAGTCATCGATTTTCTCCTTGTTGAAACTGCTCGGATCGAGTGTGCCGGGGATGTTCATATCTTTAAGAATGATGATGGAAGACCAGATACCGTTTTCGTACGTGCGATACATGATCGACTGCTGGTCGGCACCGGCAGTGGCGGCCTCGGCCCAGGAAATGTGCACCGTGCCATCCGCAGAAACGACCATGTCGGGCTCGTAACAATATTTCTTTCCCGCTGATACTTTACCCACCAGCTCACCTTTGCTGCCGTTGCCGGTGTACTTGAAAAGGTAAATCTCTTTGCGCGACAGTTCCTCGTCATGGGCCATGCAGGCGACATACACGACACCGGACGGGTGGAATTGGACCGCCACCTTGTCTTCGTAGGTCTTGCCGCTTTCATTGGCGACGATGATGGGATCGACCCAGGCCATGAGCGAACTGGAAACACCCGCGAATACCAGTGCGGTAAGCGCAAATAAAAATATTCTTTTTGCAAACCTCATTTTCATACTCCTTATTTTTTAACAAAATTCTAGGGATTGTTATTTTACCAGAAAAAAAAGTGAAAAGCAAATCATGAAATATTCCTTCGTCACCAATATCAATTCACCTGATTGACGGGATTGGAGTAATCGCTTAAAATGGATGCCGATGAATGGAAGCATATTTAAGGAAACATGTATGGGCCGTCTCGTGGTGATCCCGTTTTTTCCCCTGACCCTTTTCTTATTCGGCAGGGACCAGGTATTTTTTTGCAATCTTGCCGGATTCCTCTCCTCAGCGGCCGGCAAAACCAAAAACCCGATTCAGGAAAATTGAATGGAAAAAATTAAAAAAATCTTTACTGAAATGATGTTCGTCATTGCCCCCGTGGCCATTTCGTTGCTGCTATTTCGCTTGATCAGGAATTTTCCCATTTATCCTTATGCTTCCATTGTTGGTTCACTGGTCAGTTTGCTGCTGATCGCTTCGCTTTTTTTGAAAGTGGATTTTAAATGGCTGGTGCTGATAAGGAGTGCCGGCATTGGCCTGCTGTATTTGTTTTGGTTGAAAGACACGCCTTTTAATTTCGAAGGCATGTTCGGTGACAACCATTATTATACCCTGGCCGTGGAAAAATTCTACTATTCTTTTTTCCCCTACTCGCATGAATATAATAATATTCATTTTTCGCTGCCACCCTTGTTTTTTTTCCTGATCGGCAGGATTGGCGCCCTGTTAAAAGTGTCCCTGCCCGATCTTCTAAAATACTCGGCTTACTTATTTGCAGTCTATTTGCCCTATATATGGGGATATTTTCTGGGCGGGATATTCAAAAAAGACAAATGGCTGGCCGCATTTCTTCTATCCCTGCTGATCCCTTTCAAGAATCCGCTGCCTGAATACAGTTCCCTGGCCTACCTGGCGCAGAAAGGCTGGCATTTTTTGGGAATGTTCTTGATTGTCATCTGGTATTTGTGGCTGAAAAGGGAAAAACCCCATTTCTTAAAGGCCGGATTGGCCGCAGGCATCATTTTTGCCCTGGATTTTTCCCCTTTCCTGTTTATTTTCATGGCCATCATTTTTGATTTGTTCAGTGTCTTGTATCGTGAACTCAAAGATTCCAGCGGCTTGGCAAAATCCTGGCAGAATTTTTTTGTTGAGCTCTACTATTACGTCCGTTTGGGAATCGTAGCTTTGCTGGTTAACCTGGTCTGGCTGCTGCCGGTGATCAAAGATATGCTCAGCCATCGCTTGGGTACCTATTTCAATAATTATTTTGCCTACAGCGAGGGCCACGCCAGTATTTTTCAATCTCTGGCCCTGCTCGATCCTTTTGATCTGTTTTCAATCGTATTGATCTTCGGGTTAGGCTACCTGTTTTTTGAAGATTCACGCCACCGGGAAATCGCTTCTCTGCGCCTGATATTCTTTGGGATGATCCTATTCGCTTTGGTTTTTTATTCGCTGACCTTTGCCAAGATCCCAATGCCCATGCACCATTTTTCACTGTTTATTCTGCACGTCATGACACTGGCGGCGGTGTTCCTTGTCATAAAATTCAAGCACCATATTTTACTGCCGATCGGGGTTTCATTGCTGGTGTTGTTCAGCGTTTCGCAATTGAACGACAACAAGCAAAACCAATTTGCCCTGAAGCAATCCAAATTGAGCGCTGCCATCTATAACCGGGGTGAAGCTTTGCGGCAAAAATACGATTTTTACGAAAAAACCATTTTCCCGACGACCAACGAACTTTTTTTCGGCAAAAAAACATATTCGTTCATCACCGCCGATTTTTTCTCCGACGCCGCGGCCTCTTTTGATGACAGGCTGGAATACATACGCGCAATTTATCGCCATAAGCAAGCCGGCCAAAGCACACTCTTTTATACCTCTCTGAAAAATACACCCTATGGAGAAATTGGCTACATTATTCTGCAAAAAGACAAAGGCGGGCAACTTCTTTTTTCTATCAACGCCTACCACAATGATTTGAAAGAATTCAGGTCCAAACGAAAATTCTTTTCATTCACTCCGGCTGATTTTCCCAGTGAATATTTCAAAGAAATCTATGATGATGAGGATTTCAAGGTTTTCAAGTTGAAATGAGGTCTCGCTGATGAACAAAAAGGAATTTGTATTTTTCAGTATTTTATTGTTTGCGATCAGTTTGATTTTCACGCTGAATACAGCCTATCTCATGTTTTCTTTTTTTAGCGCCTGGATTTTGTTTCAATTGATTTTTAGGCGCAATAAAACCATATTGATACTGTTGCTCAGCTTGTCAATCAGTTTTATTCTCTTCGAATACGCCGGAAGCAAAATATTGAAAAGGCGAATCAGTCAAGAATATTTTTCCGAGCTAAGCCATTATCCGAAGCCCAACGCAAACAAGGGATTCAATGAAGACGGTGTCAGAACCTACCTGGACCGCTCGCCTGGCCAATTCGGCCAAGATGCTTTAAATATCATTTTTTTGGGTGACTCATTTACCCAAGGTTATATGGTTCGCAAAGACCAATCCTTCCCTTTGCAGCTGGGCGAGCTTCTGGAAAAAACAAACCCCGGTTTTAAGTTTAACATCGCTAACTTCGGTTGGATTTCCTCTTCTCCTTTGCTTTCCTACTTCCGCCTGGAAAAGATCGCCGCCAAGTACAATCCCAGTCTAGTGCTGCTGTGCCTGGATATGACCGATTTCCACGACGACCTGAAATACCGCGATCGCCTGGAAAATCCCAGGTGGTTTTCGCCTTTCACATTTTTTCTTTACCGCTTCAACCTGGCACAGCGCTGGCTTGAGTTCAAAAATGGGCTGCGTTTTTCCGCCAAGAATCCCAAGGTTCCGGAACAGCGTTATTTCATTCTCAATCAGCCGTTGGCAAAAAGCAGGAAATACTTAGGCGAAATCGAAAGGAATATCATCAGCGTCGCCAACTTTTGCCGGGAAAAACTGCAAGCAAAATTCATCTTAATCATGCTTCCACGCAATATCCAGTACAATCCTCTAGAAACCCCGAACAACCACCTTGAACCCGGCGAATATTCAGTCCAGGGGCCTTATGTCATGGAGCCCTTCGTTTGGCTTGATCAATTCAGACAGAAAGTGAAATTCCCGGTTTTTTCCCTGTTGGCTGACTTTAAAAACACGCGTTTGTTTCCGACATGCTTTGCAACCGATCCGCATTGGAATCGGAATGGACATGCCGTAGCCGCCCAGGGCGTGATGAAAATCCTGGAAAAACTGGCTGCTGAAAATTACATTGATTTACCGTCTGCCGTGAAAAAACAATAAGCTCTTTTTTGCATTCATAAAAATTCGCATGCCATGACTTTGGCGAGTGTTTTTTTACAAGTACCCCAAGGTTTCAAGGCTCTTTTTATCTTTTTCCGACAGTTTTTTTTGGTATTTGCCCTGCTGCGTAGCCTTAAAATAGTCGTACTTTTTTAAATACGCATCATATTTGGCGAAAAGGCCCGAGGCTTCCACGATCCTGCTGCTGTATAGATTCTTGTTTTCCCAAGGGTCCAGGAAAAATTCATAGAAGTGCCGGGGTTCTATCTTGAGCCGTTTTGAAATTTTCGGATTGACATTGATGAAATGGCAATCGTTTTTGACGACGGCCTGTGAGCCCATGCCAAGGATGTACAGCAAACGATCTTTCTCAGGAGTCAGCATGTTGACGCCCTGAAGCTCATAGGGAGGCTGAATTCCCATTTTGGTTAGAATGGTGGGGTAGATATCCATGATGCTGACCGGCGTTTTGACCGTGCCGGCTTTTTGACCGGGTATATATATCATCAAAGGAATCCGGGCTCCCGCGCTGAAAGTCAGCGAACCGTGATCGAAAAAAAAGTTGCGCTCACCCAGGTCTTCGCCGTGGTCGGCGGTAAAAACCAATATCGTGTTTTGGTCCAATCCTTTGCGGAAGAACGCATCGATAATCTTCCCCATTTCCGCGTCGATGTAACTCACTGCCCCGTCATAACGTGCAATGTAGTACCCTTCGTTGAAATTATCAATTTTCTGCATGTCCTGCGTGACCCGCCGGGGCACAATACGGTTTTCCAGTTCGAGAATATTCCTGCCCGGCTGACGCTCGGGGATGAATCGTGGTGGAGGAATATAAGGGGTATGCGTTTCGATGTAATTGACCCAGAGAAAAAAGGGTTTTTCTTGCCGGGCATTCAGGAAAGAAATGACGTTTTCAGTGATGAAAGGCGTGGATTGGGTTTTATCTTCCACTTCTTTCCAGACTTCGGTGTAGGCGGCGAAACCTTGCTGAAACTGGAAAAAGCTTGAGAGATTGGCGTTATCCACAACAGCGGCGGTATGGTAGCCGTTGCTTTGCAACATTTCCGCCAGAGTTTTGAATTTTTCGTCCAAGGTGCCACGGTTTGGCTTGGTTTTATGAATGCATGGATGCAGCCCGGTCATCATCGAGGCGAAGGACGCTGAGGTTTTGGGTATGGGGCACCAAGCATATTCGAAAAACAAAGTTTTTTTTGCCCAGGCATCGAGTCGAGGACTGGTCTGGTATGGGTACCCGTAACATCCGAGATGATCCGCCCGCAGGGTATCCACGGCAATGATAATGACATTGTATTTTTTAGCGGCCGGCGCAGCTCTTCCACAACCATGAAGAACAAATGCAATGATGATGAATATGATACGGTATTTCATGATACCATGATTTTAACAATTTGCCCGTTTGCTGTCAAACGATTGTTTCAAATCGCGGATCGACCAAGTCATCTTTGTTTTTGGCGAATCATAGGTCTGGCCCTATTTCAGTAAAAATTTCAGTTGCTGCTGAGAGGACCGGGGCCAATCGGGCCGAGTGAACTGAAAATGGCTTCGGCTGCCAGGCGGTTGGCGACTTCGTTGGGGTGGGCGTTGCTGGGCAAGGTCCAAAGAAGTTCTGATTTTTTGCCCAGGAATGTTGGCAAGAGGTTGATGGAGTCAATCCCGTTCTGCTGGCAGAAACGGACGATTTCGTCGATCTCTTTTGTGAACGGATAGCGCCGATCCAGGTCGACGAGCAGGGGAAAAACGATCACTTTCAGGGCGATGCCCCGTTGCCGGCAGCCGGAAGCGATAGCCAGCAGGTTGGCCTGCGCCCTTTGCCAGCGTTGCGCCCGTTCCGGGCCGAGAAAGTACGCATTGTGAACATTGGCAATAAATTCCCGCCGCATCCTTGTGCGGATGAACCGCTCGCGAAAGAAATGCACCAGCCGGAAATGCTTGGTCCAAAACCCTTTTTCTTCCGTCAACTCTTCGGTCGTGCGCTGGTCAATGGTAATGGAGGCACGCTTGACATAAGCGTCGTTCAGATTAAACGAGATCATTACCATGTCAGGATTCAGGTTGTAACCGCGCACTCTCATGTATCTCTGGTAATAAGCTGCGGATGCCCCCGGCTGGGAAGCGTTGATCAGTTCGGTCAGGCGGGACGGATTTTTCAATTGCAACCAGCATTCCAGGAGTTTGAAGAAAACGCGCCGGTTGTCGAAAACTCCCCAACCCCAGGCAAAGGAATCTCCCAGGCCGAGGATGCGATAAGATCCGACCGGTTTGGCCTGTGGATAATCGTATTCGCGCAGGCGGCTACCCAGGATCGAATAAGTTTGGTGCTGCAAAGAGGGACGTTCCAGGCAAATTTTGCTGAAAAACGGGTCGTGAGGAGGATAGCGATGTTCGGCTTCCTCGATGAGTTGCAATTGCTTTTGGGGTGTCCAGGTTGTTTTGGAACTTGCGCTGAGACGGAGAAACAGTTCGGCGCCCGCAAGCGGGATTAGGATCCCCAGAAGTGGAATCAATATTTTCAGAATGCGGGTACGCTTCGGCATCATCCCGGCAAAGGTAATTTAATTTTCGCGGCAAATGGTCGCACCATTATATAATTTTGCATGACGGAATTTTAGAGTAATCGCGGCCAAATGTCAATTGTACTACTGCGCCAGCAGTTGACAACGACTGCTTTTAATGATAAAATAAATTTTTATTTCATAAAAAAAAAGATGTTAATACTAGGAATTTCCGCATTTTATCATGACAGCGCCGTCTGCCTCATCGATGACGGCAAGCTGGTCTTTGCTGCCCAGGAAGAACGTTTTTCCCGCAAAAAACATGACTCGGAATTCCCGGAAAAAGCCCTGAAAAGATGCCTGGAATACTGCGGCATCACGGCTGCGGATCTCGACGGTGTCGTGTTCTATGAAAAAAATTTCACCAAGCTCGACCGACTTTTTTCCACCTACATGCAGTTCGCCCCGGCCGGCATCCGCAGCTTCCTTTCGGCGGTTCCGGTCTGGGCCAAACAGAAAATTTTCATCAAGGAGATCATCAGGGAAAAACTGGGACGCGATGACCTGCCCATATACTTTACCACCCACCACGAAGCGCATATCGCCTCGGCATTTTATCCCTCACCGTTCCAGGATGCCGCGGTCATCACCGTCGACGGAGTTGGCGAATGGGACACACTGACCATCGCCCGGGCCGCCGGCAGTGATTTTTCGATCCTGAAACGCATCACCTTCCCCCATTCATTGGGGCTATTGTATTCGGCCTTCACCTATTTCACCGGATTCAAGGTCAATTCCGGCGAGTACAAATTAATGGGCTTGGCGCCATACGGCGAGCCCGTCTATAGAGACCTCATATTGCAGAAGTTGATCGATGTCAAAGAAGACGGCTCGTTCCGTCTGAACCTGAAATATTTCAATTACCATACCGGGTTGACCATGACCGGAAAGAAGTTCGCCAAACTTTTCGCTGTCAGCCGCCGCAAGCCCGAAACCGAATTGCGCCAGGTGGACATGGATCTCGCCGCATCCATTCAGCTGGTGCTGGAAGAGATCATGGAAAAGATCGTCCGCTACGCCAAGGCCCATATCGCTTCCGACAACCTTTGCCTGGCGGGCGGCGTGGCTTTGAACTGCGTGGCGAATGGCAAAATATTGAAAAAACGGATATTCAAGAATATATGGATCCAGCCGGCCGCCGGTGATGCCGGCGGCGCCCTCGGTGCCGCCCTGTATTTCTGGCACAAGCATCTGAAGAATAAACGCCAGGCAAACGGCGATGTCACGGCGCAGGGCGGATCCTTTCTGGGGCCCCATTATTCCGCCGCCGAGATCAAGAATTTCCTCGAAGAAAAGCAGATCAAGTACCGCGAAATCGAACGCGCCGAACTGTGCCGCAAGGTGGCGCAATTGATCGCCGACCAGAAAGTAATCGGCTTCTTTCAAGGCCGAATGGAATTCGGGCCGCGGGCCCTCGGCAGCCGCAGCATCATCGGTGATGCCCGTTCGGCGGCCATGCAGTCAAAAATGAACCTCAAGATCAAGTTTCGCGAATCCTTCCGCCCTTTCGCTCCTTCCATGCTGGAAGAGTTCACCGGCGAATATTTCGATTTTCATCACCCTTCGCCCTACATGCTGCTGGTCTACAACATCAACGAAAAATATCGCACGCCCATCGCGGCCGAGGCGGGCGGGAAAAAGGGACTGGCCAAACTGGCGGTCACGCGCTCGACCGTGCCGGCCATCACCCATGTCGATTACTCGGCCCGCCTGCACACGGTCAATCGCAAAACCAATCCCTATTACTACGATGTGATATCCGCATTCCAGGAATTGACAGGCTGCCCGGTGATCATCAACACTTCCTTCAACGTGCGCGGCGAACCGATCGTGGAAAGCCCCGCCGACGCCTACCGTTGTTTTTCCCGGACCAATATGGACTATCTGGTGCTGGAAAATTTTTTAATTGAGAAACAGGAGCAGGATTTCATTGATATCGATGAAGACTGGATGAAGGAATTCCCCTTAGACTGATGAAAAAAGTAACATATCAACCCAAGCAGGTCAGGATTTTTTTGACCCTGCTTCTTATACTGGCGTTTCTTCTGACTTTTAAACTGACTAAGCACGGGGCCGGGCCATCCCGTTGGCTCGCCCTGGCGATTGAAGCCGCGATCATTGGCGCGCTGCTTGTCTTCCCCAGAATATTCTTCCCCGCTTTCAAGGTGATCATGATCGCCAGCAGCCGCCTGGGCAGTTTCATTTTCGCCCTACTCGCCATATCGGTGTTTTTTCTGATCCTGACCCCGATGGCTCTGCTGATGAAAATTTTCGGAAAAAAATTCATGGATCCCTACCCGAACCCTTCCCTGCCCTCTTATTACAGCGAAGCCGAAGCAGGGCACGACATAGAAAAACAATATTAGGAGCGGCACATCATGGCCAAATTGTCAATATTGAAGGAAATGTGGGAATTCATCAAGCATAAAAAAAAGTACTGGCTGCTCCCCATCGTCATTACTCTGTTTTTACTGGGCCTGTTGCTCTTTTTGACCGAAGGCAGCGCCATCGCCCCTTTCATCTATACCCTGTTTTAATCCAGGGGGAAGTGATCGGGATTAAGACAACTTTTTCAGGATTTTCAATATTTTTTCCTTAACCGGCCGCCGGTGCGGCGAGCCGGCTTTTTCAGCGGTCAGGCGATCATAGTTGCCTTTGAACCAGTCGTAGCTTTCGCGGAACATCTCGTCGTTGGAATACCTGGCTTTCCAGCCCAGGCGCAGCAGCGGTTCCATGTCAAAATAAAACGCCTTGTGATAGGTCAGGTAATGCCAGGGGGCCAGGGGGCTCAAACCAGCCAGGTCCAGCAGGCGCAGGGAGTTCACCGACAGCCAGACGGGCAGGCTTTTTACCCGTGAACTTGAACCGACGTGCTGGATCAGGTTCTCCAGGCCTTGGCGCAGGGTACCGAAGCGGTCCGTGCCCACATTATAAACTCCGGGTCTTCCCTGGTCCAGGGCCAACATGTAGGCATCCATCAGGTCATGGGCGTGCACGAATTGAAATTTCACATCCCCCGAACCGACCACGTAAACATTCCGGTTCTCTGATATCCATTCGAAGAGGATCTGAAAGATGCCGAGGCGGCCTTCGCCGAGAATGGTCCGGGGGCGAATAACGATCAGTGGCAAGTTCACTTTGGCGAACACTTCCTGTACCGCCAGTTCCCCGGCCAGTTTGGCCCTGCCATAGACCTCGATGGGGTGCGGGGACGTTTGCGTGGTGATCGGGCAGGACAAGGGGGCTCCGAAAAGCGAACTGGAACTCATATGGATAAAAACCTTCACTCCGGCTTTCAGCGCCTCTTGCGCGGCGATGCGGCTGCCATCGACATTGACTTCCCAGAATTTTTTGCCCGATTTGGTCAGGGGTACTAGCGCAACGTTGTGGTGCACAATGTCGATGCCGCGCATGGCCTCAGCCACGCCGGCGCGATCGCGAATATCACAATGGATGAATTCGATCTCAGTCGGGCGGGAGGTATCCTCCCAGATGTCCAATACTTTAACCTCTTCGCCGCGGGTCAAGAGCCGTTTGGCGATCAAATTACCCAAAAATCCCGAGCCTCCGGTTACCAGGTGTTTCATCTAATCATCCTCCTAAAACTTCTTATTGAAAAAAACATCCGTTCGCAGACTTATATTCTTCCATAGGTGCCCAACACCCATTTCAGACTGCGCCGCATGCCTTCCGCTAATGCAATCTGCGGCTGAAAACCAAGTACGGTCCTGGCTTTGTCAATCGAGCAGACGATGGTTTTGTTCATCTCCGAAAGCACATGCACTTTCTGGTTGTACAAACCCAAAGCCTGGATCAAGCGATCGGCCAATGTGGCGATTTCTCCGCTTAAAAAAGGAAGCTTGAGCCGTTTGTGGGCCACGGGGATGGAAAATTCATTTTCCAACAGGTTTTCAATCGTGGCAATGATTTCGTTCATTGAATAGGGCCGGGCATCGGCAATCCAGAATACTTGGCCGTTGGCCGCCTCTTTTTTTTCACACAATATCATCCCCTGACTGATGTTTTCTACATAGGCCATGGAACGCTTGTTTTCCCCGTTTCCTACCAGCGGCACCTTACCATCGCGAATCATGCGAAAAAACAAGGATTGCCGCGCCGGCTGAAAGGGACCATAAAACCAAGGAGAACGCACAATGACGATTTCAATTTTCCCTCGCTGCTGAAATTCTTTCAGCAACAATTCCATTCGCATCTTGGAACGCCCATAATTCATGTATGGATGGTAGGGAGAACTTTCATCGAAGCGATGTTCAGGTCCCGGATTGGTGCCGAGCGGAGAATTGGATGACATGGCAATCACCCGTTTGACGCCGGCCGCTTCGGCCGCCTGCAGCAGGTTCAGCGTACCGGTGACATTCACCCGGAACAATTCCCTAACGCTGCGCCCGGGATGAATGAGACCGGCGCAATGAAAAATGGTGCCTCCGGCCGCGTCCCGGCAAAATTTCTTGACTGCATCCGCGTCACACAGATCACCACTATGAAATTCGCTGTCAGGTGAAATGCTTTTCAGCCGTGACAGATCGTCTGCCGGCAATGTCAAGCAGTGAATCCGCCGGTCGGCATCAGGATTCCGCAAGGAAGGTATATTGTCAAATCCCTTGACCAGGTTTTGCACCAACTGGGTTCCGAGCCACCCGGTCGCCCCGGTTACAAGTGTTCGCGACATCGTTTGCTCCTTGATATTATTTTTTTCTGTTGGCGATGAAATGATTGGCATTGCGCAAAGCCAGGGCCATGACCGTCCCCTGGGGATTGACCCCGGGCGAATCGGGAATGAGACTGGCATCGCCTATATAAAGATTATCAAAGCCATGCACGCGGCCGAAGGAATCGGCGGCACACAATTGGAGATTCTCGCCCATGGGGCAGGAACTGAATACGTGCACACTGCTCAGGCTCATATCCGCGAAGGGGATGTTTCGCTGCATGTATTGCCGGCATTCCCCCAGCGAATCGATGCGGGCCGGGTGGCGCAGGGAAGGGAAAATCCTTTTGGCGCCTGCCGCAAAGAGAACTTCGCCGATATAGGCCATCCCCCGGCTCAAATGAACTTGATCGGCATTGGAAAGATTGTAAATGCCTACGGCTTCACCGCTGAAGGGGAAAGCGCGAACGATGCCCTTGCCCGTACCGCAGCAGGCAACATAATATAGCGCCATTTTGTGCCATTCCCTCATTTCCGGCTGGTTGATCTCCCAATTTTCGGAAAGGTTCATGGCCAGAAAACCCGGAGTGAACACCGAGCCGCCAATGGTGATGTCCGGCCAGAAATGGGTTACCTGATAGACTGGCAACGCCGAAAGGTGCGAATCCAGCTGTTCATCGAACAAAGCGGCGACCTTGATCATGGGATGGATGCGCAGGCTGTTGCCGATATTTCTCTTTATGCCACTGTGGCGGAGCAAGGCCGGTGTCTGGATGGCTCCGCCGCAGACGAAAACATTTTCCGCCTCGATCTCGATTTTCCTCCTGAGGCCATCGTTGTTCCGGGCCACAGCCAGCACGCGGTTCACTTTTTTCCCGTCGTGGCGGATGCTGACGACCCGGCAATTCGTCAGCAATCCGGCTCCCGCTTGTAAAGCCCGGGGAATATAGGTCAGCGACATGGAACGCTTGGCGCCAGGCACGAAAGGACTTCCGGGACCGCTGATGTTTTGCGCACGCGGTACTTCCATGAATTCCCAGCTCAACGCTTCCAGGCCTTTGCGCAGTAATTCCGAGCTTCGGGGCGATTGCTCGGAATTGCAGGGCGAAACATTGAGTTCCTTTTCAATTTCCGGATAGAGCGCATTCATGGCCTCGATGGTTAAATCCCTGATCGCGTAGTTTTCCCGCCAGCGCTCGATGGCCTGGGGCATGGAACGGTGCCAGAAGGCGCTGTTGATCTCGGTGCCGCCGCCCACGCAGCGACCCTCGACAAAAGCAATTTTCACGTTGCCCAGAATCGGCGATAATCCGTTGTTCCGGTACCACAGGCGCATTGCCTCCGGAGAATGGGTGGGTATGCTATTCTTGATTACATTCCCCCCTTCCTCGACGATCAACACCTGCAAACCGGCTTCCGCCAACTTCGCGGCCGTGATGGCGCCGCCGGCACCGGAACCGATAACCAGTACCTGGGTCTTTATTTTTTCTTTCATGACTGGGGCTCGGCGGCCAGGCGACCGATTCTGGCCTCAAGCGCTTGCAGCACCAGCGGATGGTCGAGATAGGAGAGCAAAACACAGCTGCGGATCAATTTGATGAAATCCCGCATCAAGCCGATGGGGCTACGGCTCCAGAAACGGATGTATTGGCCCTGCTTTTCCTGGTTGATGCGGGTAAACGGCAGGCCGAACCGTAAGCAGGATAAATAGTTGAACACATGCAGGGCCAGCATGTACGGCACTTTCAAATAAACCGGCATGGCCAGGATCTGACCGGCAAGATAACTGATGACCTTTTCTTCAACCAACATTTTTTCCCTGGAGGTCAGCAGCGGTTCTTTAGGGTACAGTGAACGCGCCATGAAAAGCAGGAGTCTATGATTCAATTTCATTTTCTCTCAACCTACCAGATGGGGGTCACTTTCAGCCAGTTGAAATCCTGGGCCAGCTTGGCGATGATCCAGGCGTTGTTGATCAGGACCATGGCGATGACGGCCAAAACAACGCCGCGGTATTTCTTGTAACCCTGCCAGCAACGGTCCCGGAAGCCGTAGGCGATGATAAGCATCATGGCCGGAATCATCAGATCGAGATGCTTGGTCATCCTCCAATCCACTAGCGAAAACACGATCGCTGTTGAGACGACAATGAACAACAACACCATCTCACGGGGGAAGGCCTGGCGGTTCTTGAACAGAAGCATCGACGAAGCCAGAAACAGCATAAGGAAAAAAACCCCATAGTTGAAAGCAAACATGGCCCACAGACCACCGATGGAAGGATAATTCATCCCGGCAATGGGATTTTGATGCAGCAGCCGATCGATGCCATGGCGCTGGAATTGGTCTTCCAAGAGGCTTTGCGGATGGATGAGAAAACCATAGGCGTAAAGCAACAGCATGCCGACCACAAGTCCAATAAGCGTTTTATTGAGCAATATTTTTTTGAAATTCGTTTTCTGATTGAGGAGCCAGAAGCCCACAGCCAACCCCAGGATGATCACGCATTTCTGATTGACAGTGGCCAGAAGCAAAGGCGTCAACCAGTCTTGGCGATTCCTGATGAAATGGTATATGGCCAGAAGCAAAAAGAGATTGCTGATGTTCTGGTACCCGGCATATGAATTCCTTACAAATATCTCAGGCAGGGTCAAAAAAACGAGACTCAATACAAAGGCCAGGGAATGAGAATGAATGATTTCAGCTACAATTGCGAACAACAGCAATGCCAGCATGATCGAGATGAAAATCGAAGTGGTCCGGGTTTCTAAAATGACCCGCTCTGCCTGCCTGGGAAACCAGCGCATGAATTCGCTATGCCACATGCGCACGATATTTTTTTTAAAATCCGGCAGATTCAACGCCGCCAGGGATGTATCGTAGTAGTGCTTTACCCGCTCCAGGTTATCGGTCAAAACCAGGGGGAAAGCATAGATAAAATGAGAGGTCGGCCCCTTGGCCAGGTAAAAAGGGACACGGGTTTCGATGCAGTAAGGTTTCAAGGTTTTTGCCAGCCCATAGGCCGGGCACTCCATGACCGCGTCATGGTCCTGCAGAACCGGTACTACCCGTACTGCACCCCAGAAAGACAACCCCCCGGCAACGAAAATCACCATGGTCGCGAATAAATAGAAGTGCTTGTCTTTTTTTTCAAAGACGATTTCCTTTTTTCTCACTAAATTGAAAATCAGGAAAAAATTGCCCAGTAAAAGCAGCAGCGCCAAATAGGAGGGTTGCCGCAGCGGCATGCCAATGCAGACTGAGATTGCAAAGACCGCCAGGGAAATAACGGTCGAATAAACAAAACCACGCACGATTTTCAGCAAGCCGTTGCTTTGCGAAAACAAGACCAGACCGGCGGCCGGAAATAGAAAGATCAGGGTCAAGGCGGCGAATTGGCTGACATAAGGAAGTTTGCTGTAAAGCAGGACGATGCCCAGCGCAGCAGATAAATTGAATACGGCAATGACTGGCAATTTTCTATTCATTGACTTTTTTCGAAATTGAGTTTTATTGGAAATTCTATATTAGCAAAGGGCCGGCCCGAAGTCAAATAAAAAGGAAATTTGAGCGCCGGGGTATGCTTTGCAGCGGCGATTGTGATAAAATGGCCAATGACGCGAAAACGAATCCTTCTCATGGGCATAGTGCTGGTCGCTTTGCTGGCCGGCCTGGTGGGGTTATGGCTGCGCTTTCGGCCTGCCCCCTGCTTGTTCATACGACTTGACATCACTTCTTCTCTTCACGACCCCAAAGTGGTTTCCATCAATCCCCTTAACGGAGACATAAAATGGCAGGGGAAAAATAAACGGCAAAGGAGCCGGGTTTCCGGAAGCGGCGGCGCCGGATTTGCACTGGCCGGGGAACGGAGTTTTTTCTTTACGGTCCCCTGGGAGGGAGCCAGCGGTTTTTTTTGCTACCATGACCTCCGTGCCGACAATGGCCAGCCTATTTCCATGGATCTTTATGTCCTCCGCCGCGGCGGCGAAATTTTAATCGGAGGCGTGGCGCAGCCCAGAGGAGCCGGCTTTTTCGTGCAAAAGATGAATGTGCTGCCTGGGGATCGCTACCAATTGCGCTGGCGGGGTTCGGGCCGCGTTTTTGTCGGTCGCCCTTTGCTCTACAGGGTGCTGCCGGTGCACGAAAGAAAAACCATTGTTATGCTGGCCGCTGACACGCTGCGCGGCGATCAGATTGATGCCCGGGTCGGGGATGTGGCCGTAGCTCCGTTCCTCGCTTCCCTGTGCAAGGAGAGTGCCCGCTTCGAACGCTGCCTCAGCCCCAGCACCTGGACCCTGCCCAGCTTTGCCAGCCTTTTTACCGCCCGCCATGAAATCACGCACGGACTGAACTCGCCGGGGATTCTGGACGCCGACCAACCCTTTCTGGTCGAGGCCATCGCTGATTCCTTTATTACCGTCAACTTCAACGGCGGCTGCTGGATGCAATTCCAATCGGGATTCCAGCGCGGCTTCGACATCGTCCGTGAGGGCGGATATTTCGGGGAACGAAGAACAGTGAGCGCCAAATCCCTGCTCGAGGGATCCCTGGACCTGCTGGAAGCGGCTGAATTTCCGGTCACATTCCTTTTTCTGCATACCTTTCAGGTTCATACCCCCTACGCGCCTCCTGCCGATCTGCTGCGCCGGCTGGATCCAACCCACCCCGCCCTGGCCAGCGGCATTTTCCCCGTCGAACCTCCAGCCATGACTGCCAGCCTGTCTGAAAAGGAACACTATTTTCGCCTCTATCAGGCAGGGGTGTCGGTTTTTGATCGTGAAACCAGCCGCTTTTTTTCCGGGCTGAAGCGGACCGGGTTGTATGCGCAAACAACGTTCATCCTGTTCGGCGACCACGGCGAGGCATTCGGCGAACATGGGACCTGGGAACACGGATCCTCTTTGTTCGAGGAGCAGACGCATATCCCCCTGCTGATCAGGTTCCCGGCCGGTCAATTCGCCGGCAAAAAAGTGGCAATGCCTGTTTCGCTGCTCGATGTATTTCCCACCTTACTGGACTGGCTCAAGATCCCTGCCCCCAATGTTCCGCTGGATGGTAGCAGCCTGATGCCGATCCTGGAGTCGGGTGCGACCCGGCCGGTTCCCGTGGTCTCCTCCCTGATGAACTGCTGGTTCGAACCAGCCATCCCGCCCATACTGGCCCTCACCTATCCCCGCTACAAAATCGTGGTGACCTTTGCCGCCCCCAAAAGTGGAAAGGATGATATCAAAGCTTATGACCGCCAAGAGGATCCGCGTGAAATGCAGCCCTTATCCTCGCTGCCTCCAGCCGAATGGCAGCAGTCCTTGCCAATTATCCGGAAGTTCCGGGCCTACCTGAACCAACCGCAGTACAAGCAAAGAAAATTGCAGGGCACGGACCTGGATCCGGAGTTGCGCGAGCAGTTGAAAGCCCTGGGTTACCTTTAGACCAAAAAGTTTTTTTTCATAGATTATAAAAATGGAATAGAAATATTACCGATCAGTGTTTGCGGCGGGTCAACGGGGCGTAGAATTCGATGGTCGGCGAAACAAAATCGCAGGCGTACATCGGATCCAGGGCAGCGTAGATTTCCCGGTTGAGAAAGGGTGCATCAAAGATCTTTAGGCGGCGGAATTTGCGAGGATTCTTGCGGATCGAATTCCACAGCCGCAGCCGTTCACCGGCTTTTTCCCCCAAACGGACGTCGCGCAGAAACACCAGACTGCTCAGGCAAAGAATATCGCCGCGGCCAAGTTTTTTGCTCGCCAAATCGGACATGGTTCTGTTCAAATCACGCGTCAGCACTTCGAAACGCGAGCGGTCAAACAACGGCATGTAGGACTTTTCCATCACCTTGGTCAAGGGAACGGCAAATGGTCGGGGCCCCGGGCTGTCGGCGGGAACAATATAACCGCGGTCAAAAATGGGATCGACCAGAACGATGCGGCTCTGGGGGGGGAGCGCCCTATCGGCCCAGGTGGCGGCCGCAAGCCTTGTATCACGGCGGAAGCGGTCCACAGTCGAAACATCATATACCAGGGTGTAGCCAAGCACCAAGACGGCGATAAGTCGCAGGAACAATTTCCAGCGCCCCTTGACCATGGCAAACACGCCGGCGATTGAGGAGGAAGCCAGGATCAGCAGGATCGGCAGCACCGGTAAATAGTAGCGGCTGGGAACGAATTTCCACGAAGCAACAATACCCAGGTACACGGTGGTGAAACAGAGGCCCAGGATTACCCTTAGCCATTGTGTACGCAGGATGAAATGAATCAAGGCGATTGCGGTCACCAGGAAGAGCGGCAGGCCGAAGGAGAAAGGAAAAGCGGCAAACAACTGGTATACGTAGGGGAAATAGGGCCAACCGGAGGGTGAAAGGTCGAACCCGTAGTGTCCGCCCTTGACATGGGCCGACTCGAAGAAAAAAGCGTCCACAGTAGCCTTCAGGTGTATGAGCGAGAAAGGTGAGACCAGGAAAAAACCAAGCAGGGCGGCACTGCCCGCGGCCAGCAACAATACCAGCACCTGCGGCAGGCGCTGGATACGCCGCTCCTTCCAGGCAGCAAGCGCCGCAACCAGAAAGGAGATTCCGGCCAAGAGGCCGTTGAACTTGACCCCGATGGCGATACCCACCACCAATCCCCCCAGCAGGAAACGCCAGCCGCTCGGTTTTCGATAGGCCCGAACCGCCAGCCAAAAAGAGGCGGTCACCCAGAAAACCAAGCTGATATCACTGGTGCCGAAGTGGGAATGCCAAACATGGATCGGCAACAGTGCCATCAGCCAGGCCGCCCAGAGACCCGCCCCCTGTTGTTCGCAAAAATCGCGAGCGGTCAGATAAGCCAGTGGGATAGTCAGGGTGCCAAAAAAAACGCTCCAGAGGCGGTTGATCAACAGCAGCGTGTGCGGCTCAAGGGCAATGCCGAACAAGCGGACGACCTGGGCCGCCAGAAAATTCAGATAGAAAGTAAGCCCTGAATAATTGTAAAAGTGGGTGTCCAGATCACTCCAGCGTAACCGGGCACTGATATTCCATACATTGAGCTCATCGGGGCTCAGATCGACGCGTGGGAACCCCCAATCGATGCCCCACAACCGCAAGATAAGCCCGGTTAACAAAGCGCCCGCCAGGACGATCAGCGGCATGGGGATGGATAGCTTCTGTTTTTCCTCGCCGATCGAACTTGGCTTGTTAGGCATGGAGAATCAAAGTTTTTAAAACTGCGTGCCGATAGCGGGAATCAGCCGCCAAATAAGCTGGGGCGTAACGAAACTTTCATTGGAATCGATGGTGACCATGGAGGAATTTTAAAGGAAATTCCTCAGAATATCAATAGAGGGCAAAGCGAATTTGTGTTTTTTTTTGATCCATGATCATTGCCATTTTTTTAGGCGGGATGCCGGGACCGCCTTTTTTTCTCTCAACTTGACATCCAAACCCACTTATAATATATTCTTTTTCAAATTAAGGAGTCACCATGAATTCTTCCCCTAAGGAAATGTTGGTTGATATTCTCCTTCCCGTATATAATGAAGAACACACTCTTGAAAAGAGCGTCACTACGCTGCGCAGTTTTCTCCAGAAAAATCTTGACGGCTTCCAGTGGATGATTTCCATCGGCGACAATGCATCTACCGACAAAACGCTTGAAAAAGCAGAACAGTTGACAGCCCAATACCCCGATGTCCGGGTATTCCATCTAAACCAAAAAGGCCGCGGCCGGATGGTTAAGTATGCCTGGATGAAAAGCGAAGCACAAATTCTGGCCTACATGGATATCGATCTTTCCACGGACCTGCAAGCGCTGCCGCCGCTGATCCATGCCATTGCCGATGGCAACGATGTCTCCATCGGCTCCAGGCAGTACAAGGGATCGGTGGTGGATCGCAGCCTGAAGCGGGAGATCATTTCGCAAGGGTATATTTTTATTTTGAAACTGCTTTTAAAATTTCCTTTCACCGACGCCCAATGCGGCTTCAAGGCCATGTCTAAAAAAGCGGTCAATGAACTGTTCCCTTTGATCCTCGATGACGAATGGTTTTTCGATACCGAGCTTTTGTATCTGGCGCACAAAAGAGGCTACAAAGTGAAAGAGCTGCCGGTGCGCTGGATTGAAGACAAGGATTCCCGGGTAAAGATCTTTAGAACCATGTGGTTGGATATCAAGGGGGTCTTCCGCATGAGGCGTTCCCCCCTCAATTAGATCGAATCAACAAAACCATTCATCCCCGCCTGTCGCCAGACTCAGGTTCGAATCGATAAAGCAAACTTTTAAAACTCTTTTTTGGCTACTCGCGCGGCATTCGCCATCAGGGTAAAAGTCAGGTTTTTGGCCGGCAGGAAAGGGAAACTGGTGCCATCCACAAAATGCAGGTTGGGGAAATCATGGCTGCGGCAATCGGCCGAGGTCGTCAAAGAGGCTGACGCCGTTGACATGGGAATGACGCCGGCGTAGTGCACACTGGCACCCATGGGCCTGACGTGCAGCATGCCCGGCGGCACGATCACTCCCAGTTTCAGCAATATTCGCTTGACCTGGCTGATCAGGTTTTTCAAATTTTTATTTTCCCGGGCAGGTGGCGAATACTTGATGAGCAGCTTGGCCCGTAGCGGGTCAGGGTCAGCCGCGATCGTCACGTAGTTGCCCGGGCGGCGGTCATCGTGAAAGTTGATATTGGCAACGCCCAGGGCGGCGTGCAGGTTGCGGCCTAAAAATAGCGAGGTTTTTAGGTCCAAGGGGATGTCTTTGATGATCGGGTGCATCAATGCCGTTTTCAGGGTCGTGATCTGCCCGTGGACAAATTTCCTGGGATCGGCGGCGGCGATGCCCATGGCCAGCTGGTGGTATTGGTAAGTTTCCGGCTTGAAGGGCTTGCCGACCAGTTGCAGGTTGATGAAGGGAATCAGTATCTGGCGGTTGTCCATCAAGCCCGGCAGAGTTAGAATTTGTCCTGTCTGCCGATATATGGAGTTGAGAAATATCTTGGCCGTACCCAAGGTGCCGGCGGCGAGCACCAAACTGCGCACCGGGAATTCGCGGGCTTGTTTTTTCTCCAGATCGTAGGCGACCACGGTTTCAATGCGGTTGGCGGTGCCATATTTGAAATGGGTGACCAACATTTTGGGGATATAGGTGAAGGCGGGGAAGGTCAAACAGGTTTCCAGGGTCAGCGATGGGACATAGAGGGAATCACTGGGGCAGCCCCACATGCAGCGACCGCTGTAATCGCAAGCTTGGCGGCCAGCGAAATCGCGGCTCAGCACCGCCAAGCGCGATCGGCCGAAATAGCAGGAGAATTTTTTCTGCAGCAACTCTTTCTTCTCCTGGTAACCAGCATAGAGAAGAGCCGAGTGTTCATCGAGTTCCAGTGGCGGCAACAGATGCTCATGCCATGGATGAAAACGGGCCAGGTCGTCATTGTCGCCCAAAATGCCGATCCGTTTAGCGATTTCGTTGTAGAACGGTTCCATGTCACCGAATTGGAAAGGAAAATCGGCAAGTTCCTCATCGTTATAGGCGTAGACCCCACCGGTCCAGGCTTCGGCCAGTCCGCCCCGGGCAAAAGAGAAAAGGGGCTCGAATCCCGATGATTGCTCCCGGAAATTTTCAGGGATCTTGAAAACGTAATCCTTGCTCGGTGGAATGCCGTAGTATTCCTTTTCGGCATCGGGCAGGATCAGAGCCTGGTATTTTTTCCCCAGGAAATATCCCACTGGATCAGCGAGGTTTTCCTTCAGCCCGTTCAAAGTATCCTTGGGATTGACCGTCTCTGGCTTGCAATAGCCTACGTCGAGCATAGTAACGGTGTAGCCCATTTGCAAAACCGACAAAGCAAAATGAACGGCACTGGCTCCCGAGCCGACGATGGTGACTTCAGACATGGGACTCCCCTTTCCGTCGTGTGAACCCGATCATTTTCAATAGCAGTTGCAGCGGCAACAAAACGAACAATGCAGGCAGCAGGATAAAAACCATGCCCATCCCTTTCCACATGATGCGGACGAAAAACATAAACCACCCTCCGGCATCGGTCGCATCGAGAAAACGGAAGGTGGGCGGGGTCACTTCGGCAATGGCGAGCAGCAGGACCATTTTCTTTCGCAAGGCTCCCTGCGGCACAAAGAAACGAGCATAGGCATCACAAGCTTTGGCCAGCAGCGGGTGGCGCACGGCGATGTTTACCAGCAAGGCATCGAAAAGCCCGACAGTGTTCCCCAGCCCGAGCATGGCGTTGGCGGACCTGTATTTGTCACGCACGTATTCATTGACTTCCTGATTGAACAGGTAGCGGCCGAGAGCCAGGCATTCGTTATCGATCTTGGCATCGGTTTTTTCAGTACTCATGGGCAAAGGCTTTCCTCCAGCATTTGTTTGACGCTCAGGAATTGAGGAGACAGCCGTGATGAAAGATCGTTGGGCCCAACCAGACCGTCGCATTGGAACGAGTACAATTGCCCGGCGTTGAGGGGCAGGATGGGAGAAAGGAATTTTTCCAGCACGCCCAGCAGCGCGATGGTCGGTGCCAGGGGCCAATGCAAGGCCGCAATGCCATGGCCCTTCAAGAATTCACGGATCCGCTTCATGAAATCCTCGATGCTGAGGCTTTCGCGCCCGCCCAGTTCCAGGGTTTCGCCGCTGAACCCGTCCGCGGACAATATTTCACTGATCGCCAGCGCCAGATCGCCGACAAAGATCGGCTGCACCATCGTCTTGCCGGTGCCAAAAACAACCGGTTTGGGCAGGCAGGCGAGCCGGACCAGGCCAGCCAGCGCCGGTGAACCTTTGCCGATAATGATGGTCGGGCGCAGAATGGTATAATGCAAACGGCTTTGGCGAACCTTGGCTTCAGCTTGCTCTTTGGCCAGGGCATAGTGGTAATATTTTTTTTGGGGGAATTTCACGGCGATCGAACTGATGAAAAGGAAATTTATCACACCGGCTTTTTCACATTCTCCTAGCAATATTTCCGTGCCCTCGGCATTCACCCGATGATACTCGGCTGGCTTTGCTTTCCCGGTTGCGGCCGCCAGGTGAATCACTGTTCTGCAGCCCTTTAAAAATGATCGATAGCCATCGGGGTTGGCCAGATCGGCGGCAATCGCACACAAATTATGCGGCGCCGGCTTTTGAAGCAATGGCACATTTTTGTTTCGGCTTAAACTGAAGACTTCGCGATAGCGGCTAAAGTCAAGATAGTTGAAGAAGTTTCTACCGACAAACCCCGATCCGCCGGTAACGAACAACGATTCCAATATGAACCTCCTAGGCGCTGAAGTGGCAGATAAAAAGTTTTCGTGGGCGGATCTTTGAGAAATAATATGAAATTTTCGGTGCTGAAGTGAGTAAAAACGTTTTGTGCATGATTCATGATTTTATCAATTCGCTCGGTTGCTGTCAATGTGAGATGAAAGCCGGTTTTGCCAACAGGGTCTTCCTGGCCAAAAATTCATAAAATAAAATTAGTTGATATAACCCAGCGCCTTCAGCTCTTCAATGGCTTCACGGTCGGCGGCCTGGTTGCGCACCTTTTTTTTGTTCTTGTCCAGGGAATAAAGCGAATATTTCAATTTGCGGCTTAACTTGAAAATATCCTGAAGCGGCCGGCCGTCCATATTCTTGTCCACCGGCAGGCCGAAGAGATACAGGATCGTAGGTGCGATATCATAGATGCTGGCAGTGGTCTTGCCAGGCTTGACCGACGGACCTTTGACCAGCAAAATACCGGGAGGTGCCTCCATTTCTTTGGGCAAGTCATAATGGTTGTAGCCGCCGGGGTAGAGGCTGAAACCATGATCCGACATGATGAAGAAATACGCATCCTTGAATTTCGGGTCGTTCAGGTATTTTTGCAGCAAACGGTCCATGTAGCGGTATACCGGTTCCAGCTCCTGGGAGATACGGCCAATGACTTCACGCTGCTTTTCAGCCGACATGTTCCAGGTCTCACCCTCGGGGAACGTGGATTTGATGTATTCGTCGTCGAACAGGCGCAGCACCAAATGCTGGACGATATCGGGCAGGCGGAAATAGGTCATGTACAGATCGGCTTGCTTGCTCTTGAAAAGGGCGTCAGTGACGTCTTCGATCAGGGCATCCTGCATGACGAAGGTGCGTGAGTTCTGCAATGTGAAAGATTTTCGGACATCCTTGCCGGGATTGATTTTTTTGAACAACTCGATAAAATCGGGCATGCCGATGCGCTCGATGGTCCGGCCGTAATCGCGGCGCATGACCTTTTTCAGACGGTAAAAATCCATGCCGGGAGTGACCGTGTCGACATAATCGTTGGCGAACTGGGGCTTCTTGATCATGATCTGGCGGAAGCGGTCCGAGACCATCACGCCGTTAAACTGGTCGGGAGGATAGGTGACGTACCAGTTGACGACCACACTGCGCATGCCGAAACGGTCGAGCATCTGCCAAAGCGAAGGCTCACGTTTTTCCGAATTGGAAAACGGGACCTCGAGGTTGTTATCCTTCAGGTAAGTGAAATCCAGAATTCCGTGCTTCTTCATGGTTTTGCCGGTGGCGATACTGGTCCAGATCACCGAAGACTTTGTGGGCTTGTCGGTTTTGAAGTCGGCCCAGGCGCTTGTTTCCTTGAGTTGCTTTAAAAAAGGCAACTTACCGGCGGCGATAAGCGGATCGATGGTAGGCCAGTTGGCGCCGTCGAAACCCAAAATGACCACCTGAACTTTTTCCTTTTTCCCGGCGCCGCAGGTCAGCAGGAAAAGGGCGGCCGCGAGCACAAAAGTCATTTTTATGGATTTTTTCAAGATCATGAAAAAACTATATCACATCAATATATAACCTGTCAAGTTATATATCTATCTTCTACCCTTTTCGGCAGTGGGCCTGCCTCCCCTAGGAGCAAAGTCAATTGGAGTTCTTAGTAAAGTCAAACCAGCCGCGACTGGAAACGCTCCAGAAATTCCTTTACCGAGTAAATCTTCTTCATGCCGAATTGGTGGACCGAATTATCGGAAATGTCCCTGACCCGGGCGGCGATGAAATCCAGGTTGGTTTCAGGGTCCTTGCCGGCGTTGCAGACATAAATTTTGCGCAGCAAGTCGATCTGGCCGCTGAGTTCATGGGCCAGACCCTTTTTCTTTTCTGCCGGCGCTTTTTTTTGCGCCATGCCGAACAGATCGCGCAGTTGTGCGTCGAAATCAAGGGCAAGTGGCGCCGCCTGCCTTTGCTGGTAATGTTGGCGCACCAGGTACGGAACGCCGGCTTCGGTCGAGCGGCGGATCTGCTCATCTTCGACCACCCAACCCAGGTTGTGAAAGGCCACCTTGGCGGAAACGGTGCGGAAAATATCTTCCACGAAAGGCTTAATTGTGTTTTCCAGCGACTCGGACATGCTGTTGAACTGGTTCAGGACATAATATACCTTGTAATTTTCCACGTAATATCGCAAAACCCTGAGAAAATCATCCTGGGGGAACTGAACAGCGGCTTCGCTGATGAAGCCATCCAGGTTTTTCACTTCACTGTCGCTGCCGCTTTCCAAAAAATCGCGCAAACGTTTGAAAAACAGGGTCTGCGGAGCATTGGCGGCCTGGAGGAACCGGTCTTGCAGCAGGGGTGACGCCAGCATGATGCCCAGCATGCGGAACAGGACGGCCTTGGCCATTTCGGCTGCGGTATGGGTGGCGGCCCGCAACTTCGGCGTGAACAGGATGATACCGCTGTTGGAAAGAGGCAGGAATTCCAAGACGTTGCGGTCGAGGCCGGATTTCAGGTCGATGACCACGTAATCGGCCTGCAGGCCATTGATGCCGGCGATCAGTTTTTCCTTGACCGCCGGACTGAAATTGACGATGTCCTGGATAAAACCGTGCGGCGAGGCGATGAAGCTGAAATTGGCAAAAGCCCGGTCCGGGTCCATGGTGGCAGGCAGTATCTCCCGGCATTCCTGCAGCGAGCAGTCTTTTTTCAAGAAATGAAACAGGTCCTTGTTGACCTTGATGTCCAGAAAATTTCGCAGGCTGGAGGTCCCGGTATCCAGGTCGATCAGGATGGTTTTGTGGGTCTTGGCCAGGGCCAGAGCGAAATTCAATGCGAAAGTCGTTTTCCCCACGCCACCTTTTCCCGAAGATACCGGTAAAATCCTCATGGGCGGTCTATTTTTCCTTTTTTTCTCATATTGCTCATGTTCAGGTCAGCGGCAACTCCGTATCTCCCTCTTGCGATTGCATCCATTGGGCCAATATAGACCAATCACTACGAAAAATCAACAGAGCGGCCGGCTCAAATGATCTTATCGCTGTGGAGGATATTCTTAAACGGAGCTTTGGGAAACCGCTAGGGCGGGGTCAGCCATGATTTTGCGCAAGATCGGGCTTACGGTCTGTACAGCCCCACTGCTGAAATATTTAATCTGACCGCTCCCGGGCCCGGGATGGACTCGGCCGGTAGAAAGCAGCCGGCGCCAAAGCTGCCGGGCGACGGGTTCGGCCGTGTCGATCAGCTCGACTTGCGGGCCGCAGAGTGAGGCGATTTGATCCTTCAGCAACGGGTAATGGGTGCAGCCGAGCACCAGGGTGTCGATTCCCTTTTTCAGCAGCGGCCGCAGATTTTTTATTAAAATGGCCGTGGTCTGCGCGTCATCCGTGCAGCCCGCTTCGATCCGCTCCACCAGGCCCGCCATCGGCTGGGTGTACACCTCCATGCCGGCCGAGAAATTTTCCAGCAGCCGGAAAAAGCGTCCGCCCCGCAAGGTCAGGGGCGTGCCCAGGACACCTATTTTTTTGTTCTTGCTCATGCTCTGGGCCACTTTCACGGCCGGTTCCACGCCAATGACCTCCAAACCTGGAAATGTCAGGCGCAGCAATTCCAGCGCCGCTTCGCTGGCCGAATTGCAGGCCACGACCACGGCCTTGGCCCCCTGGGCCAAAAGAAAACCGGTGATGGCCAGGGCGCGGCGGCGCACAAAATCACCGCTCTTGCCGCCATAGGGACAGTGGGCCGAATCGGCAAAATAGATCAGGTTTTCGTGCGGCATGATGCGGCGGACGGCCTGCAGTACCGAAAGGCCGCCGACGCCGGAATCGAAAAAACCCACCGGAGCTAAAGGTAGCGAATTATCAGTAGGGCTTTTTTTCTTGTTCATCGGCAACGATTATACATCAATTCCCCCCCCGGCGCATCCGCATCTGCTGCCGCTCGGCTAGAAGAAACTTCCCATTTGACTTTTTTCAGTTTATTATGATATTTTATTGCCAGTTCCGGAGGCAAACGAAAATGGAAAAACGGTTGGAAAAAAGATTGCTGCATAGCTTGGAACTCATGTACGGCGGAAACGACACCTACAGCCCCGGAAGCACGCGCAACATTTCCCGCCACGGCATGCTGATCCAGGCTGAAAACCAGATTTTCCCTATTCACCACGAGATCAAGGTCATGCTGACGCTGGGCGGCGAGATCGTCAGCCTGCGGGGCCTGGTGTGCTGGAACAGCGAATTTTTAGGCCTGGAGCCGCTGACGGAAAAGCAGCTGGGTATCTTCATCCCCGATCCTCTGCCCGAATATACAGATTATATAGAACGTTTGAACTGAGTCCGGCTTTGCAGTGTAGCTGCAATTTACTGTTCCCAATACATTTCTTTTTTCATTGAGACAATTCTAATTAAAGTGTAGAATGAATATGGGATAGGTTCCCAAATTAGGAATTGCCGATGGAGGAAAGAAACCGATGAAAAAACAATGTGCGTGCTGGTTTGGCTTGATTTTATTTTTGTCATTGACGCTTCTGGCATTCAGCGCAGAAGCGAGCCAAGACGTCAAGGCTGTTTCGCTCAGCGAGAAAATCTACCAGATCACCGGTTTGCCTGATGCGGGCAACGTCGCTTTCCTGGTGGCCGGCCAGGGGGTGCTGGTGGTGGACAGCGGCGCCAGCCCGGCCGACGGCCTGATCATTGTGGATAAAATCAGGAGCGTGACCGACCGGCCCATCCTTTACGTGGTGCTGACCCATAGCCACGGCGACCATGTTTTCGGGCTGCAGTCATTCCCCCCCGGTACCCTGATCATCGCCCAGCAGAACCTGCCCAAAAACCTGCAGAGCGACGACGACGAGATCAATGACGTCTTGGCAAAATTTCCGTCCCGCATCGACGCCCTCAAGCAAAAGATCGCCTTGCTTGGCAAAAGGCAAAAAAGCGAAAAAAGCAAGGAAGAGGAAAACCTAAAAAAGCTGGAGGCCCGCTTCGCGTTTTACAAGGAACTGCAGCTCGTACGGCCGCAAATCGTGATGGATAGCGGCAAAATGACGATTTCCCTGGGGGGCGAAACCGTGGAGATCATCAGCCCTGGCCCGGCCCATATCGATGACAACCTGCTGGTCTATTTCCCCGGCCAGAAGGTGGTGCACATGGGCGACATGCTGTTCTACCGCCACCACCCCTACATCGACTGGCGGGCGGGCTCTGACACAGCCAGCTGGATCGCCGCCCTGCGCGACGTGCAAGCCTGGCCTGTTGAAAAAGTCATCCCCGGGCACGGGCCGATTGCTGGCAAGGAAGCGCTCGCTGAGCAAATACGCTATCTTTCCGACCTGCGCGACGCTGTCATCTCAGGCTTGAAAAAAGGCCAGACACTGGAGCAGTTGAAAAAATCCATTGTTCTGCCAGCCTGGAAGGATCTCGGTTTCCCCGACATGCTCCCCTACGCCATCGAGGCCGTCTATCACGAAATAAACAAAAAATGATTTTTCTCTGAAAATGGAGAGGGAAGGATATTACGCGAAAAAGCTGGCGGCTGAGCGGTTACGCGAATGCTATGAGATCGCTCCGCCGCGAACCCGGCAGTACCTGCGGGCAGAAATGGATTTCGTCATGAGCCGGATCAAACCCATTGACATCGTCCTCGATCTTGGCTGCGGCTACGGCCGCACCCTGCCGGAAATGGCCGCCAAGGCGGGATTCGTTGTCGGTATCGACAATTCCCCTTCCAGTCTCGAACTGGCCGAACGCCTGAGCAAAAAGACAGCCAATATCGCAGTCAAGAAGATGGAAGCTGCTGCCCTGCGGTTCTCTGACGGAATATTCGCTGTTGTCGTCTGCATCCAAAACGGCATTTCGGCTTTTCATGCCGATCAGAAAACTCTGTTCACGGAGGCGCTGCGCGTGTGCCGGCCGGGAGGCACGGTGCTTTTTTCAACCTATGCCGAAAAGTTCTGGCCGCACCGCCTGGAATGGTTCCGGCTGCAGGCGGCGGCGGGGCTGCTGGGAGAGATCGACGAGGAAAAAACCGCTGCCGGCGTCATCGTCTGCAAGGATGGGTTTACGGCCCGCACCGTCAGTGCCGGTGAGTTCCGTAATCTGGCCGCCGGCCTCCCCGCTTCCATGACGCTGACCGAAGTCGACGCATCCAGCCTGTTCTGCGAACTGCGGAAAGCAATTGATTGATCACCTAAATTCATAGAGAATAAATTCCCTATTGAAATGCGCTGATCCCTGTCAAAGACTGATTTTTGAACACCTGTCGATTTTTTCTATTCTTTTCTTTTTGCGGCCAGATTCCTGAGCATGCGGCGGATGTCGCCGAAGCCGCGCCCGGCCACATACACGGTGACCGCGGCATACCAGACCAGGCAGGCGGCGGTCAAAATCTTCCAGAATATCACGCTCATTTCCCGGCCTCCTGCGGACAACCTTGACGGCCGCCGGGTTTCAGCAGCGAGCCGGCGATCATGGCCAAAGCGGCCAAAAGATAAGTGGCGATCCCCGAATAATACGGGCCGATGTGGGCGCGTATCCACAATGAGGTTGCCGGCACCTGCTCCAGAATCAAGTAAAGCACCGGCAGCGTCGCGCCGCAGGCGATGGCCGCGGCCGCCCCCCAGCCGTTGGCGCGTTTCCAATAGCAGCAGGCAACCAGTAGCACCGACATCGAAGAGAGGTAGATGGTCCCGGTCACGCCCAGGTAGGTCCACAGGTCGCCTTTCAGCGGGTACCAAAGACCGTACGCCAGTAGAAATATTCCAATGGCGGCGATGATGCTCCGGTTCCACAGCAGGCCGCGCTTTTCACTTATTTTTTTTCGGCGGAACGGTGCCAGGATATCGTTGTAAATGACACTGCCCCAGGTTAGCATATAGGACGAATCGGTTGACATATCGGCCGCCAGCATGGCCGCGATCACCAGCCCCATCATGCCGGCGGGAACGAAGGTGCTTAAAAAACGCGGCATGGCCTGCAGGCTGTTGGCGCCAGAGCCCAGGACGGAAAGGGCGGCGATGCCCCAGATACCGGGGATCAGGAAGCGGGCCACAAAAAAGAAACTGGTGCGCGTGTAGATTTTTTGCCCGGTGCGGGCAGTTTTTGCGGCCAGTACGCGCTGTATCACCGCCATCCAGGTGAGAACAGCGGCCAGGTTGAGCAAGGCGTTGAACAGCACGTAGGGCCAGCCCATCTGCGGATGGACAAAGGGATTGAAGCCGCCGGCGCCGTAATGGGTTTCCACGGTCGCCACCAGCCGGCCCCAGCCGATCTTGGCCAGGATCAAGACCGTGACCGCGAGCAGGCCGGCGCCCATGACGATAAACTGCAAAAAATCAGTGACCAGGACCGAGAGCATGCCGCCCAGGATGGTATAAACGGCTACCATCAGCAGCAGTGCCGTCATAGTCAGTTCCATGGTGTGCCCCTGCGCCCAAGCCAGCAGGCCGGAAGCGGCCGGGGCGGCGGCCTGCGAAAAACCGGTTACCTGGACCAGGAATTCGCCGCCGGTGCGCAGGAACATACCCATGTTCAGCAGCCCGCCCAGGACGATTACCACGCCGGCCGCCCGGCGCACGCCCGCACCGAAACGGCGTTCAAACAGTTCCGGCAGCGTAACCACACCACTTTGGCGCAAAGGCTTGATGCAGAAACCGGTCAGGCCGACAAAGAACATGGCCAGGGCGTTGAGGATGCCGGGGGTGGCTCCGGCGAAGCCGTACTTGAAGCCGTTCTCGGCCGTGTACATGCAGGTGACGATGCCGAACTCGGTGGCCGCCAGCGAGGCGATGCCGAGATAAACGTTCATTTCGCGTCCGGCTACCAGGAAATCCTCGACCCG
>Ga0307380_10001061_pt1 | contig 41251 bp, 38 predicted proteins | sample UN3MG_FD_202239 | JGI IMG/M metagenome (GOLD analysis project Ga0307380, IMG submission 202239) | Soil microbial communities from Risofladan, Vaasa, Finland - UN-3 | ecosystem: Environmental > Terrestrial > Soil > Coastal area > Acid sulfate soil | place: Finland: Risofladan, Vaasa | collected...
TAGCTGTTGCAGGAAAAGGCGGGACAGGGAAAACAACGATTGCTGCCCTCATCGTACTCGAGCTCGTGAAGAGAAAGATGGATCCTATTCTTGCGATCGATGCGGATCCTGATGCAAACTTCGGAGCTGTACTCGGTATAGAGGTGCGGCAGACAATCGGCGATCTTCGCGAAGAGATTCTGGCGGAGTTGAAGAATTTTCCCGCAGGCATGACAAAAGCGGGGTACGTACAGGCCGGGCTCCACCAGATCATCGAAGAGTCGAACGGGTACGATCTCATCACCATGGGGCGAGGAGAGGGGGCGGGATGCTACTGCTACCTTAACTCGCTCGTCCGTAAGTTCTCGGAGGATCTCTTCCCGTCCTACCGTCGGATCGTAATGGATAACGAGGCGGGGCTCGAGCACATAAGCAGGAGAACGACATATAACATCGACGATCTTATCATTGTTGTAAACGACAATCCGATCTCGATCAACACAGCGGAGAGTATTGTTCGTATCTCATCTACACTGAAGAACAAGATAAAGCGGCTGTACGTTGTGTCCAATATGGTGCGTGATGAGAGAAAAAAGATGGTCTTACAACACATCGAGGAATTAGATGTTGAATTTGTCGGGGATATCCCGTATGATGAGACCCTGAACAACGCCATATTTGCCGGTAATTCGCTTGCCGATCTTACCGGTTCAACCGCAAAAGATAGAGTATCAAAAATTCTCGATACAATAGGGGGATCCAATGGAGATACCTGATGTAAAGGAAAAATGGACTTCTAAAATCAATGAGGTCACGCTGGGGGCTGCCGCGGATCAGGGTGGAACCAGAAAAAAGACGATCACCGTCGGGGGAGCCTCGACCCTTCCCTTCATGAACTTCGAAGGGGATATTCCGCATCCGCCTGTTATTGCAGGATTCGTATCGGATGTCGTACCCGATTGGCCCGACGTGATAAAGGATGGAATAGGCAAAGAGATCGCATCGCCCGTAGAATGGGCCCAGAAGAACGTGGAACAGTTCGGTGTCGATCTCATCAGCGTGAAGATGATGGGCGCCGATCCTGCAGGAGAGGACCGTTCGCCTTCAGACTGCGCGAAGGTCGTTTCCGACCTGCTGAAAGCGGTCGATGTACCCCTCGTAATCTGGGGATGCGGAAACGATGAAAAGGACAGCAATGTGCTTCCGGAGTGCTCTCAGGCGGGGAAGGGTGAGAACTGCCTCATAGGGTCCGCGAAGGAGAGCAACTATATGACAGTTGTCGCAATCTGCAAGGCGGACAAGCACAAGATTATATCTGAGGCCCCTGTAGATATCAATATAGGGAAGCAGGTGAACATACTTCTCCAGGATGCCGGATACGCTCTCAAGGATGTTGTGATGTTCCAGACAACCGCCGCACTGGGATACGGGTTCGATTACGTCTATACGATTATCGAGCGCTGCCGTGCCGCGGGCCTCAAAGGAGACAACCTGATGGCGGCACCGCAGATATGCGATGTTGCAGGAGAAACCTACCGGGTAAAAGAGGCAATAGCAGACGAGGACGTGCTTCCCGGATGGGGTTCGCTTGACAAGCGGGGAGCGATGTGGGAGGCCGTGTGCGGAGAGGGCTATCTCCAGTCAGGGGCCGATATACTCATCATGGCTCATCCTACGGCAATTTCCACTGTCAAGGCGACGATAGATCGGTTAATGAAATAAGATAAGGAGGGTGTCTTTATGATACTAATAGGAGAGAGAGTAAACGCGGGATTTCAGGATATCAAGGAAGCAATACAGAACAAAGATGGGAATGTGATCAAAGAGTGGGCCATAAAGCAGACCAAAGCCGGAGCTAACTACATCGACGTGAATCTCGGTACCGTGTCGAACAAGCCTGAGGACCTCTGCTGGATGATCGAGATGGTGCAGGAAGCTGTGGATACACTGATCTCAATTGACAACAACAAGCCTTCCATGCTCAAGGAGGCAGTGCCTGTCTGTAAAAAACCGCCGCTCATTAATTCGACAACAGCGGTCGAGGAGAAGATGAACGACCTGTTTCCCATCGTTGCGGAGCACGGGGCATCCATCATCGGGCTGGTGATGGATGAGACTGGAAGCCCCAAGGACGCGGACAAGCGCGTAGAGAACGCGGGGAAGATTATCGCAAAGGCGATGGATTTCGGCATCTCGCCCGAGCAGATTTTCCTCGATCCCATAGTAATGCCTCTGAAGTTCATGCAGGAGCAGGCCCCCGAGATACTGAAGGCTGCAAGCCAGTTCCAGCTCTTCAGTGATCCACCGTGTCATATGGTGTGCGGGCTCTCGAACATATCCAACGGTACGAAATACAAGAAGCTCATAAACAGGACGTTTCTCGTCATGCTTATTGCAAACGGTTGCGACGCAGCGATCTGCGACGTGATGGACGGTGATCTAGTAGACGCAGTGCTTACCGCGGAGCTTGCCCTGAACAGGCAGATCTATGCGGATTCATACATAGAGGCGTTCAAAAAGAAATAGCAGACACTTTTTATGAATATACTCGTACTGAGAAGCAGCAGATTGGGCGCACGCGCTCAACCTGCATCGATAAACGACTCGTATAGACTCACCTACAATACGTCCTATGCGAAACGTTTCCTCGGTCATCTGAGGGCCGAGGAGGGATACTGCAGGGCGTGCGCAGGCAACTGCAGGAACTGCAGGGGAGGGTACGGTCTCGATTTTTCTAGCTCTGTTACAGAGATCATCGACTTCCCTTCGACGATGCCCGCGATTATTGACGATCCTATCGACGATCCCTATGAATTCGTTCCCCAGGATGTGCCTCGTCATGATGTTCTCGTTGCATTATCAGTTAATGAAGAGGTTCTTCTGGCGTTTCTGAAGAAACATCCTATAGCACGCGCTGTCATTGTTCCGATAGAACAATCGGACTGGATAACTCCGTACTGGGAGGGTGCGGTATCAAATTTCTGTAAAGAAAACGGGATCGAGGCTTCGTTTCCAAAGCCTTTCTGCTCGTTCGATCCTGTGTCAGGGGTCCTTAAGGAGTTTAAGGAGAAGTTCAGAATCGGAAGGCCAGAGATCGATTTCGTGCTTCGTGACGGACGCATAAAAGAGACGCACGTACTATGCAGCGCCCCGTGCGGGGCTACGTACTTTACAGCCAGGCGTCTTGAGGGCAGGAGTGTGGACGAAGATCTCGCATTTGTGATAGACAGCGCATTGAGCGCCTATCCTTGTACAGCAGGACGGACTGTTGACAGGTATTTTAACGACTCAATCACCCACCAGGCTGTAAAACTGCAGCGTAACATACTAAATTCCCTCACAAGCTACAGTATGAAAAAGTGGAACAATTATAATAAATATTATAAATAGCAGATAACCTCACTATACAAGCCATTTTATAGAAGTTTTACTTTTTATAATCCTACGCATGAACCGGAAACTTCCCCCCTCTGGGCGTTGAGGCCGAAGGACTCAACTTGAGCAGAAGGTGGCCGTTGATTTCGAAGAACGAAACTTAAGCGTAGCGACGGGTGTTGAGGCTGAAAGCCTCAACTTGAGCGAAGCGACCATAGAGAAGTTCTACTTTTTGTTAAGCTTCATTTCCAGCGCCTTTATTTCGTCGAGAAGGTCATCTATCTCGGTTTCACGCAAAACGTCATCTTTGGACGAGTGAGAGGTGGAGCAGTCTGCCTTTGACCGTGCCTGCGTGAGCGCTTCGAGCCTGGCTTTCTTTCTGTCGATTTCGTCTTTCAGATCTTCCATTACATCCCTCCGTAGAAAAATAAAATCATACCGGCGGAATTAAGTGTGATGTCCCTTTAATTACAATAAATGGAAAAGGGCAGTGAGGCCATAGGCCTCACTTTGAGCCGAAGGCGACAGAGGGTGCTAATTTGTAGTAAAATTACTAGATGATAACAGTTCCCACAGCAGTGGGGAATATTTCCTCGACATCGCCCTCGAGACGGAGGGAAACTGCAGGATGGTCATCGTGATCTGTGGGTCCCATGTTGATAATAACATACGGTGAGCCCCTTTCTGCAGCAGCAAGAGGTATCGATGCGGCAGGGATAACGGAGAGGGTGGACCCGAGCGAAATAACGAGATCGCTTCTTTTAGCAGCCTCAAAAGCCCTTGAGAGGTCCTTTTCTATTAAGTTCTGGCCGAAACTGATTGTTGCAGGCTTGAGATACCCTCCGCAGGAGCATAAAGGAGCCTTTTTTGTTTCGGAAAACTGCTTATAACAGGGGTCGGGATCGTATCGCTTTCCGCACGACTGGCACTCGATCCAGCTCATAGTTCCGTGCAGCTCTACGATGAGATCGTCGGTTGTACCCGCTTTTCTATGTAGCCCGTCTATATTCTGGGTAACGACCATGAGGAGCTTTTCATGCTCCTCGAGCTTCTTTATTGCCCTGTGAACGGGGTTCGGCTCGGCGTTCTTTATTATAGCCCAGGATTCGAGCTTTTGCTGCCAGTACCTGTTCCGCGCTTCCGGATCCGTCATAAATTCCTGGTAGTACACCGGATCCTGTGTCTTCCATAGGCCCTGCGGCCCTCGGTAATCCCGTATTCCTGATCTTGTAGATATCCCCGCTCCCGTGAAGATGAGAATTTTCGAAGCGGAGCGGATGTAAGAGGATAAATCAGGCATGGGGAATAATATAAGCGGAATTATAGGTGGGGAATAGGAATAAAGAGAATAGCCTATATAATCCTATTTTTCAAGAAGATCATCACTATCCAAAAAACTATGATTATTATCGAAAGTATTTTTGCATAAGTTGTAACATTCTTCAAGCAGCATTTTTTATAGTTGAACTTAGAAATTATTTCATTCAAATGATTATAGGGTTCGTTACTACGCTCTCTTTTAACCCACTCCTCAAACCCATGATACCAAGTGAGGTTTGAACACTCCGAAAGAAAAATAATACGCATCTGTATTAAACTGATTGCTAATCCTAAAGAACATATTATGTAGAATAAATGAGGTGTCATAATAGCATTTTTATCAATTAAGTACGCAAGAAGAAGCCAATAACTATTGATTGAAATACAGCTATTGCAGAATTTCTAACCCAGAAAAGGTTTGCCTCTTTAAATGAACTATCAAGCAAGAGTCTTGTATAGTCTGTATCATTCATTTATCACTCCTTTTGCATCAATATCTCCGTGGTGAGGTACAATATTCGGCGTTACCGAGCTCCGAAATGGCTTCATTGAAACATATTATCATTTTTAGCTATTTTATGCTATAATATTTACACATCTGGTAAGGCACCCTTCTAAAAACCAATTTCAAGGAGGTTGTTATGAAAAAGTATTTTTTAATTTTTTTAATGGCGCTTGTCTCTATCACGTTTCTCTTTTCATGTCAGCGAATTGATGAAACAACAGAATTAAAATATGATGAGACTATCGAGCAAAAAGGTATTCCCTTGGAATACGGTTCATTGGTTTCAGTGACAACCGTAGCCGAATGGCCTGGATGGGCACAATTATGGTTCGAAGATGATAATAACACTATCAGGATGGTTCGTATTGAATTTTATAAAGGTGAGATCCCGGAAGGAGTAAGAACCATTTCTCGGTATTAAAAGTTTTTGAAGGAGAAAAAAATGGTAAATAAATTGACAAGCATCTTTTCAAGAATATTATTTTCTGTTGCGAGTTTATTATTACTAATAACTATAATCGAATGGATTCTAAGATTATTTGGATGGACCTTCTCCTGGCTTCCTTATAATCCCGGAAGATTGCTAGAATTCGCTGCTTATATTATGATATTCGTAATTGTACTCCTGCTAAGGCAAATTAGAGAAAAGATGTAAATTAAAGGTTCATTAATATTGTCTTCCAACCTTAGTAAAAACGAAAAATAAAACCAGGCATTATCTATTACCGCCAGTAGGATATCTTGATATACCCGAATCAGCTCTGCATCTAGTAAGGTATATTTATTAGGCTCCCCACCGTAGCAGAGAGCGAGGACTAGTACGTCAGACCCTTCGTATCAAAGATACTGCGGGCTTGAAGTACTTTAGCAGTTTCAATACTTCGTATCGAAACTGCACGGCAGGTAACTACGTTTGAACATTCAGTAAAAGCTGAGCGATTAAGCGTTTACCGTCTTTAATCCCATCTCATAGTATCCATATCCGGCGTTTCCACGCATTTCAACCGAGTACATGATCTTCTTGCGCATGAACACGCTCTCATCAGTTGGCTTATCCAGAGCCACCAACTGTGGAGCCTTGCGACTCTTATAAAATCGCTTCCTTGGCTGCGAAGGAGGACTTCAGCCCCTTCGGATCAAAGATCCTCAGGCCCTGAAGTCCTTACGAAGTTTCAATACTTCGTATCGAAACTGCACGAATTGAATGTCATGCTATACGTTTACGAACCCGTTTGCTGCCTCATCCGGAGAGGTGGTTGACTTCATGATCTTTTTGAACAGTACCTCAAGTTCGGCAGGACATGCTACCGCACCCTGTGGATAAGTTCGTAGTAATTATGGTTACCGCATACTTAACACAAGCATGATAGGGACGGGTTGATAGTATGACAGAGAAGATTGCTTCGTCTAAAGGACTGTGCTCCCAAAGAGCACAGTCATCGCACTCGCAATGACATAAGAGAAACACCATGGGGACGGGGTTTTAATTAAGGTTGCATTATACTTAATATCATTCGGCGTTAACAAAACTATACCATATAATAGATAATATTAATCCGAATGGATAAAAAAATAAATAATAGTTATTCACAATTAAAAGCATAAAAATTATATTAATACTTTATGTTTACACATCTAGTTGTTGTACCTTGTTGGAAATACAATTAAGAACAAGGAGACATGCAGATGAAAATCAAAAAATTGATTTTAAGTGTCGTTCTGATTTTGGTTGTTACAGTTTTTATTGGAGGAAAATTTGTAAAAGAACCTGATGAGGATTTACACACACTTTTAATTGGCCAGATAAAGCTGGAAGCATCCGGATTTCCAGGAGAATCACATGTTAATGGGATTCACACAGGCGACATAGAAATACACCTAAAAAATAAATTAACGGGTGAAATAGTTATTCTAACCTCTGCGTTAGGTAGCGGTTGTTTTTATATGGTAAATCCAGAAACTGAAAATTATAGAATAGTTAAACTTTATACACTGATTCATAATCCTCGTTATAGGCAAACACTATCGATGGGTATTCCCACTGGTGGGAATATCTCTATTCTTAATGGGAAAGTAAATAATTTAGGGCATTTAGTGTGGAAGGTTGATCATAAATCAGAGTCATGGGATCTCTCACACAATTTTCATGCAGATGTAAAAGCTTGGTTTGAAAAAACATATCCAGGGAGTGCTTGGAATAAAAAAGAATGGGTAGATGTGACAATATTATCTGATTAGATATAAAAAATAACAACACACTACAGGGACGGGCGTTGAGGCCGAAGGCCTCAACTTGAGCCGAAGGCGACAGACGGGCGTTGAGGCCGAAGGCCTCAACTTGAGCCGAAGGCGACAGACGGGCGTTGTTATCCATTTTGTGAGAAAACCGCATTAATTGTTGTATGAATACTAACTCGGAAAAATCCCTTTCCTTTCTTTTGCAGCATTCTACGGAAGAATAATATTTTGTCAAGAAAATTGGAAAAAAAAGGACAGAAAATGGTGGGTAGTATGGATCGAGTCTCAGCTTGAACGGGCACAGTTCAATCCAGCGCTAAGCCCTCTTCTTATTAAACTCTTTAACTTTATTGATGATAGACTCGACATCAACGTACTGTCTTATGAGAGATGCGGCGCGATCGATCTTTTCCGTATCCTCCGGCCGGAGCTTCACTATCAGGTTGTGCAGCTTCTGCGCGATTTCGTAGGCTGTCTCCTTTACCAGGATCATCGGAATGTTTGTACGCTTTACAAGCCTGAGGATCGTCCTGTACGGAGTAATACCGCCTGTGAGTATGACACCCTTCACGCAGTATGCCTTGGAGATCCCGACCACACACCCGCTCATTGCAGCAAGAATGAGGTCCTCACGGTTTCCCGGGGTGATCAAAAGCTCGTCCCCGTGGAACATCTCGAGCGCCGAATGCGGAGGCATGTCCCCGATTATGATCTTTCTCACACACTGGTCAAGCCCTTTTTCGCCGCATAAAAGCTCCCCGTCAATGTCCTCCATAAGCTGACGGATCGACGGGCTCGAAAGCTGGGGACAGAAGGGGACTACACCGAGCACATCTATCCCCTTCTTCCGAAATCCCTCCCGCACGAGACGGTCGATCTTTTCGTACTTGTCATCCGAGACCTTGTTTACCACGACCCCGAGAAGCCTGACTCCGAGGCTGTCAAACAGCGCCTTGTTTATGCTTACCTCGTCTATCGGCTTCCCGATACCGCCGAGGGTAACAAGTACCACAGGCGCATTCAGGAGCCTGGCAACCTGTGCGTTGGACAGGTCGAGCACAGAACCGACTCCGGCGTGCCCTGTTCCCTCGATCACCATGAAGTCCTTCCCGCGGCTCGCCCTGAGGAAGGACTGCATCAGGCGGTGCTTCAGCCGCTCAGGGTTTCCGCGAAGAATGTACTCTTCTGTAAAACCCGGCGGGATAGCGACCGGGCTCATGTCATAGAGCTGGCTGCCTATCTGAAAAACCTCGTTCATCAGGTTTGCATCTTTATCGATCTGATGCCCGCCGATGTTCTGGACCTTCTGGCCAACGGGTTTTATGTACCCGACGTTTTGATAATAGTCCCCTATTGCGCTGAGCAGCCCAAGCGCCGTGATTGTCTTTCCGTCGTTCATTCTCGTTGCGGCAACATAGACGCGCATTCGTATCCCTCAACAGAAATCTAGAATGAATATTTTAAAACAATTTATGCTTTTGGGCAACATGCTTTTAACTGATATTACAACTTTTAATGAAGCTTAAGCCGGATTACCTGTTCCCGCGGTCTCCCTGTGCTGTCGATCGCCCCAACAGTCAGTATCAGCTCTGATGAAACGCGCCTGAGAGGTATTACAGTCGATGCAGTGAGGTGCTCGAATATCTCGCAGTATTCGACCTCTGTACTCCAGTCATAGATATGGACTATCACATACCGGAGCCTTTCGCAGCTTCGGAGCAGGATGGCGCTCTCAGAAACAGCGTAAAGAGTAAACAAAGGGGCCTTGTACGCTTCGGAGTCGTACGGAGTGCAGCCTTTGTCAGCCGAGAGATTCGGAAAGAGGTGCATATTCTTTCCTGATACTGCGATGATATCGCCTCCGTGATAGGTACAGGCCTCTTCGAGACCGAAGCCGGACGGATTGATTGTGTACCGCATCTGCGTACTCTCAGGGATCTTGAGGACCCTCCCGACCCCCTCTTCGTAATAGGTTTTTATGATCCTGTGCATATCCTCCTTTACGGACTCGTCGTCCTTCTTTTGAGGCCCCTGCATAATATCCTCGATGATCCGGGCCCTCCTTCTCGAGATGTTTCCCAGGACCTTTTTTACCAGGGGCCCTGATTCCCCCTTCAGGCTCCTCGCTATCATCTCATCATCGATTCTGCTCAGGATCTTCTGAAGCTCCCTGTTTTCCATGATCGGTATCATGGAAAACAGAAAGAGTCTGTGGGTTATAAAATATGCAAACTCTGGGTCTTCCTTGAAGAGATTGGTCACTATGGTGATTTCGTCTTCAATCGATGCGAGGCGCAGCATATTGAGGAGATGGATGAGGCCGCTCTTGTGCTTGCCGGAGTGGGGGAGGCGGGTGATAAATTCGGATATGTAGGAAAATCCAAGTCCGTCGATGTCCAGATATTCCTTGAACGGTATGTAATTCTTATATACATACCCGTTATTTACGCCTGCCTCCAGTGCAAAGACCCTGCTCCCGCAGCTAGAGCAGTAAAACCCGGTCTCTCTTCCGGCACCGCCTTCACCTGAAGCAAGCTCCCTGAACCGACTATCGTCCGCACCACTTTCCGTGAACAGCGAACCTTCTTTGAAGAAGATGACATTTGTTTTCCTGTAGTCCGTTCCATCGATGGTAAGCCGTATCGTATATACCCCGGGAACAGGTACAGAAAGAGAAATGCTGCCTGGTTTTCCAGTTCTCACGCCATCGACCGCCCTTTCTAGGACCGTTTCCCCTTTGCTGTTAAGAAGCCCTATTGTGAGATGCCTGTAATCCTTGTCACCCGATCGTAAGCTGGCTTTGAGAGGGACTCCCATCGGGTTAAGGACCGGACAGGACAGCTCGAGAGGGAGGATATTGTCGTACTTTACGTATGAGATGAACCTGTCCCGGAACTTGTAATCGAGCCACTTTCTCTGCAGGATAGCGGGGTAGAGGTAGACCTTTTGTTTCCATTGAGCCTCGGCCTTTCTGCTTCTGATATCCTCCTCGTGCTCTTTGAAGAACAGCCGAACCGGAGAGCCGCTGCCTGCCCCCAGGAGGAAGATAAAGAAGTCACCGGCCCATAAAGATGAATAAATATACACCGCTACAGTCCGATATTAGTATAAAGAATAGATTATTCCGAATTGTCATAAGGCCCAATGAGACTATATTTAATTTCTATACTGATATGTACACTAGGTATTATACTACCACATAACATAATTGCTTCAGATACAGATTACTATATTAATATCTTAAAATACGGCACCGATTCCGATATAGAGAACGCGTTTAACGGGGTTTATGAGGACCAGGGGGATAGGGTCAATGAGGCGGTGTTCGGGACATTTGATGGCCCGCATTCCGACAAGATGATGATGAGTCTCGTACGATACCTCAGCATAGTCTCAGCGGACACTCCCAGCGGTCAGGCCGCCCTTCGGACTGCACAAATCCTTAATAAGGAGATGACGCGGGAAGGAGTCACCGTTGACTACCTGGAAGAGGTAATCTACGCAGCCGGAGAAGCGAAGGCGAAAAGCTGTGTAGCGCCGATGACAGGGATCTTTCAAAACAAGCGGACCCAGAAGAGGATCAGGCTGGCGGTCGTAGATGCATGGGGCAAGATCCGCGACATGAGCGTTGAGGGTGTGCTGCTGAACGTGCTCCGGGACGATTATGAAGATACCGAAATGAAGGCGAGGGCAATACGCGCGCTCGGTGAGATGGAGAGTGCAGCGTCAGTCGATATACTCGAGCGGACAGTAAAGAACACGTATGAGCCGAAGCTGCTCCGGATGTACGCGGCGTTTGCGTTGAGCCAGGTCGGCAAGGAATCTGCCCTTGATATATTGGAAGAAGTCATTTATGATAAAAACCATGAGGTTGCAGAGTATGCCGTACGGGGCATCGCTGAGCTCAATTGCGACAGGTGCGGAGAGGTATTGATAAAGGCGCTGCGTTCAGATTACGACAAGGTACGCTACTACGCGGTGATCGGCCTTTCGAGGTTACGCTATACTGATTCAGTGGAAATCCTTCAGTTCAAAGCTGAGTACGATGCCAATGAAAGGGTGAGGGAGGAAGCAAAGAAAGCTGTTGAACTGCTTACTGAAGACGGAAAAGGAGATGAAAACTGAATCAAATATTAAGAGGGTGTTTTTATGCGGAAGATATATGAAGTAATGGATTTTGCAGAGTCTGCATATATCCTGCACAGCGGAAAACTGACATTTGAGATCAGCCCAGACGACCGGTACTATCTAGAGGGAAAAGAAATCATATTCGGTGCGGAGGAACCCCTCATAGCCTACAAAACAGAGAGGGAGGAGTATTTTCGCTTTCAGACAGTCTATGTTGAAGACGATTCCGTTGTAGACAAAATTCCGCTGGCAAACCTCTATAAGGTCGTATCTTTCTACAATATAGGATATACGATCACGAAGAACATTGCTCGAAATCTCGAGATCACCAACAAGATCTACATCACTAAAGAAAAGAGCCTCTCAGGAACGGACATGGCGTCGAAAGAATACGCGAGGCTCTACGTCGAGGCAATAGACGAGATCAAGAAGATGTACCAGAAGGTAAGAACAAGCTGGCTGAAGGATGTTCTCGACAGGTACACCAACAGTCTTGTGTACACCAAGGGACTCGCCTTCAGGAGGGGTGAATCCAAACATAGCCTTACGATGAGCATGGAGCAGCTGTCGGACTACACATTCAATCTGAGGTCGGGTTCGATACTCTGCGAGGAAAACGGAGAAGGGAACGAGATGTTCATTCTCAACAGGGGCAACCTCGAGGTTTATATAGGAGGAAAGAAGGTTGCTGATATAAACCAGAGCGGGACGGTTATAGGGGAGATGGCACTGCTTTTGGGCGAGAAACGTACGGCAACGATAAAAACGGTTACTGACTGCAACATTACCGTTATAAAACCTGAAAACCTCAAGGAAGCCGCGCAGAACAACCCCGGTTTTTTCCTCAATATCGCCGTAAATCTCGGCAAAAGGCTCGAGAACAACTGCAATCTTATACGAGAGACAGAGGAACTTCTGAGCGAGAGCAAGGCCCATGAGACTCCACTGCCTCCGAAAGAGAGAACAAACTACAAGGCCCTTCTCACGCTGACGAGGGATTTGGAGAGGTATGACTCGAAGTATAAGATTGAGTGGCTGTCCGAACTTATCGCAAAAACAAAACAGAGGGTAAACCAGGCGAGAGACCTGTGGAAATAATATGAGAGCTGCAAGACCGAAGACAATATCGCCGGCATTTGGACTGATGTGGCTGTTTGTGTTTCTGATGATCGTAGCCTCTTTCACGGCCCTTGCCGACAACATCTCGGAACCGGCATGGGTATACAAGGGAAGGGGGGATCGTTACTACAGAAACGGCCAAACCGGGCAGGCCATCTACGAATACAAGAAGGGGCTGATAAGGGCGAATAGAAGTGGTTCTGTGTATCCGGAGATCAACCTGCAGCTCGCTAAGATATACAGGGATGAGGGGCTGTACGATCTGGCACTCTCACAGGTTGAGACAGTACAGAAGCACAGAGATTCTCTTCAGGTCCCGGACTTCATATACGAGACCCTTTACACCAGGGCCGATATTTACTTACTGATGAAGAGGTACGATGAGGCGCTGAAGGTATACGAGAGCATCATAGAGCAGGATAAGAACCGTAAACTATACTCTGGCTTGAGCATTTACGAACTTCGCCCGGGCGATTTTAAAGACCCGCTTACTGCAAAGAGGTATGCGGAAGCCTACCTCGGCATAGGTATGATAAAGTACATGAGCTTTAACTATGAAAACGCCATACCTGCACTGAAGATGGCAATGCTGTATAGTCATAAACCGGACATAACTTTGAACTATTTACTTAATTGTTATGAAAAAATGGAAGACAGCAGGGCAATAGAATACCTGCTCGGAATAATGGAAACTCAGGCAAAAGCTGATAACGAGGGTAGATCCTAGCGATGAGGGGAATAAGAAGGCTTGCCTGTATAAGTATGAGCATCCTGCTGCCTGGAATCCTCATTCTGTTTACAACAGGATGCGGCATATATGCGATCGACGCCGCTTTAATGGCGCCGTACAATCTCACTAATACCACAGACTCGCTCTCTTTTTACGGAGACGACGAAGCTTTACTTCAAGGATACAACGTCTGGTATAAAGAGGAGACAGGCTACTTCTACAAGAGGTGCTACTATTATAATGAGCTTAACACCCCTACAATAGACAAGGAAATAGGTGCAACGGTCATATATACTGTGGATTTACAAGATTTGTATCCGCAGGAAGATAAAAAGTCATTCTATGAGATAAACTACAACGACAAATTGAAAAAGTTCTACTTCGCAGTCTCGGCATACGGCACGGGTATAGCCGAGAGCGGCAAGGCTGCCTTTCCCCGGTGGCCGGATTAGTGTCCTTATGTGTATCGAACGAGGAAATTTCATTGAACAGTACGCCCGTTTCAAGAACTAAAAAAAGGGCACAATGATTTCCGGCGGATTTATCTGACCATAATCCGCGGGAGACGCATCTACCGATTGGAGGCAGCTGATGGAGGAGTGGCTTAGAAATCTCATCGGATACGGACTATACGTGGTCATAGGTTTCCTGAGCGCCGTGTTCGTCTATTTCATACTGAGGCGCAGAGTGCTCGGGAGGTTCTGGCTCGCTTTTATCATGGGTATCATCGGATCCGTGCTGGGCGGATTTTTATTAGATGATATCTTCGAAAAATTAACCGATATTTATAACATCAACGTGCTCGCAGCACTGTTCTTCAGCTGTATTTTCATACTGCTGTACAGCTTCGCAGCTCCTGGAGGCAAGCGAAAGTGAAAAAAGCGCTCTTCATATTTTTGGCGGTCGTTATGGTTTCCGGCGGCGTTTATGGTGTTTACCATCTTTCAAGGCTGAACCATGCGGAAACCGAGATGAACGGGGCCATTCTTAATATCAATGAGGGAGAGCTCTCCGAGGCGATCGATACCATCAAGGAAGTGCTTTCAGAGTATCGGTACAGAGTAGTAAGGGCGCCGGCCCTCTATCTCCTCGCAGATTCTTACGGGCGTACCGGGGTGTACAGGCCTGCAGAAAAGACCTACAATATTATACTATCCGACCCTTCACTAAAAGAGATCGATAACTGGTGGATCGGCTCGATCGTCTCCCTGGCGAAGCTTTACAGAAAGGGACATTTAAAGGCGTCTTTCTCTCAGAAGGAAACTCTGGTACGATCTATCGACGGTGTCATTGACGAGATGCAGGACGCGGATAGAACCGAAAAGCAGATAAGCCTTACCCGGGCTATGGAGCGCTTGTTCCTTCTTGTCCTGACCTTCAATTTCGAGATCAACGTGGAAGTCCCATCCGATGAAACCGTACTGAGAGGGCTCAAAACGGAGCTCGGCTATCTGCTCATAGAAACCGGTGATTACGGCAGGGCGGAAGAGGTTTTAAAGAACGTCGATACTCCGGTCAGCAGGCTTGGACTCGTAAAGCTCTACCTGAAAGAGGAAGAGTATGAAAAGGGGATCGGGCTGTTAAAGGGACTTTTGGCATACGACAAAACAGGCGATATTAAAAAGTACTACATAAAACAACTGTTCGACTACGCGGAAGAGCTGTACAGTAAACGCACCTATCATGACGCGCTGGAGCTTTACGAGGAAATCGACAGAGAAGCGCCGGATACCACTTACTCGGAACTGGCCCTGTACCGCTTGGCGAAATATTACTACAACAACCGCGACGATGTTAAGTCGTTCCAGGCCATTGGAAAAATGCTGAGTAACAGCATTCCCTTGAAAGATGAAGAGGCCCTGATCTTAAAAGGGTACATATACTACGATAGAAGGGAGTTCGTGAAAGCTCTCAAGGTTTTCAAGGAGTTCATAAAGAGCTACCCGAAAAGCGAGATGCTCGGAACGGCCCGAGAGTGGAAGGCGATGACCGAGCGGTCGATAAAGTATATAGGGTAAGCATCTCTAAGTCTACCTGCCTGAAAATAAAATTCAATATCAATTCAATGAAACAAAAACCATAGTCCTGGTGTATAATAGTATATGGCGCCATAACAGTTTCGGAGGGCTCAGGGGCTTCTCTCCCGACACCCTCGGGACTTCAATCGTGCTGCTTAACAAATACTTGATTTATTAAGGAGTTTAGTTTACTTTAGTTTTCAAACCTCAACATTAGGGGTATTGCCATGGATGACACGGAGAAAAACCGGGCACTGGAAACTGCGCTTCTGGGTATAGAAAAGCAGTTCGGCAAAGGTTCCATAATGAAGCTCGGACAGCGCGGAGCAAACCTGAAAATTGGAGTGATCCATACCGGTTCATTGGGCCTCGATATAGCTCTTGGAATAGGCGGTATCCCGCGGGGACGAATAACTGAGATATACGGTCCGGAGTCTTCTGGGAAAACGACGCTTTCCCTCCACATCATCGCAGAAGCGCAGAAGGCAGGCGGCATAGCGGCCTTCATTGATGCCGAGCATGCGCTTGATCCGAAGTATGCAAGAAATCTCGGAGTAGACATCGAGAATCTCCTTGTCTCCCAACCCGATAACGGCGAGCAGGCGCTCGAGATCACGGAATCGCTTGTCCGCAGCAGCGCTCTCGATGTTATTATAATCGATTCGGTCGCAGCGCTCGTTCCAAGAGCGGAGATCGAGGGTGATATGGGTGACGCCCACATGGGACTGCAGGCGAGACTCATGTCACAGGCATTGAGAAAGCTCACCGGGTTCATCAACAAATCGAACACATCCGTTGTTTTCATCAACCAGATCAGGATGAAGATCGGGGTAATGTTCGGAAACCCAGAAACAACAACCGGCGGGAAGGCTCTAAAGTTCTACTCTACCGTGAGGCTGGACATCAGAAAAACAGAGACACTTAAGAAGGGGACAGACGCCATAGGGACCAGAGTAAAGGTAAAGGTTGCAAAAAATAAAGCCGCCCCTCCGTTCAAGATCGCAGAATTCGAGCTGATGTTCGATAAAGGAATTTCACAGGAGGGAGAAATCCTCGACCTTGGAACAACCTTGGACATAATACAGAAGAGCGGTACATGGTACTCGTACGGAGAGGAACGAATCGGCCAGGGAAGAGAGATGGCAAAGAAATTTCTCAATGACAATCCTTCGGTAAAAGAGCAGATCGATAAGGCCGTTCGGGAGAAATATTTCGGAGAAAAGACGGAACCGCAGGAAACAAAAGAAAAATGATGCAGACTCATCGCTTGGGGGGAGAGTATGGTCCGAGTGGTCATAACCGGGGCGGCCGGGAGAATGGGAAGGGAGAACGTAGCGGTTTTCAGCAAGGATGAAGACATTCGAATAGTCGGCGCGGTAGAGCTCTCCGGGGCCAAACAGATCGGCATGGATGCAGGGGTTGTAGCGGGAACAGAGGCTATAGGCGTCAACATCTCTTCAGATCTCGCGGAGGTCATCGCAGGAAGCGATGTTATCGTTGATTTCACGAACCCTGAATCCTCTCTTCGCACGATAGGGACCGCGGCAGGACACAAGAAATCTGTGGTGGTGGGCACTACAGGATTCTCCCAGGAACAGCTTGCTGCAATAAGGCAATATTCGGAAAAAATACCGATACTACTATCTCCGAATATGAGCCAGGGAGTCAACATTCTCTTCCATCTCGTGGAGAAGGCGGCCCAGCTCTTTACAAAAGATTACAACGTGGAAATAGTAGAAATACACCACAACCTCAAAAAGGACGCTCCGTCCGGAACGGCGCTGCGGTTTGGACAGCTTATCTCTGAGGCGAGAGGAAGTAAAATCGAGGATATCGGCGTATTCGGCAGACACGGCGTGACAGGTAAGAGGACCGATAACGAGATCGGTATCATGGCGTTGAGGCTTGGAGACACCATCGGGGACCATACGATTATTTTCGGCGGCCCTGGAGAGCGGATAGAGTTTACACACAGAAGCTCTGGCAGAAAGAACTATTCGACCGGAGCCCTGAGGGCTGTTAAATTCCTCGCGGATAAACAAAACGGTCTCTTCGGCATGGAGGATGTACTGGGCATAGGATCTCTATGAAAGACACGTTCTTAGGTCTTGGCTCAAACGTCGGCAAGAGAGAACACAACATCCTGCGGGCTGTCTCGCTTCTGAAAAAGAGATTCGAAATACTCGATATTTCCTCCCTTTACAACACAGCCCCTGTCGGCTATCTGGACCAGGGCAATTTTCTCAATATGGTGATAAGGGCGAACACAAGGCATGTTGAACCTCTCGAGCTTCTCGAGCATGTCAAGGCCGTTGAGCAGGAACTGGGCAGGAAAGAGACCTTTCGCTGGGGCCCCCGAGTGATCGACATAGATATTCTCTATAAGGAGGGAATAAGCTTCGAAAATGAAGCTCTTAGCGTCCCTCACCGGGAATTATTGAAGAGGAATTTTGTTCTTGTTCCGCTTTCTGAAATCACAGACCACCTTATCATCAATGGAAAGAAGGTCTTTATAGATAACTGCATAGACAGCGGCACGCGTCAAGATGTGACGCTATACAAGGCAAGACAAGAGATTAAAATCGATGGATAATGGTAAAGACAGCTACCACATTAAGATCGATCAGTTTGAAGGGACATTCGATCTTCTTCTGTTTCTCGTGAAGGACTCCAAGATAAATCTTCATGACGTGCCGCTCTCCGAGATAACACAGGGGCTCATAAATTTCTGGAAGACAAGGACTGACCTCGGTCTCGACGTGACCTCCGACTACATCTACAAGACCTCGATCCTGTTGTATATTAAATCAAAACATCTCATACCAGTAGAGCTCGCAGTGGAAGAGGATGAAGGGGATGACCGGAGAGAGTTTGTTGACAATCTCCTCGAATATCAGAAATACAAGAATGCAGCCCAGGTTTTAAAGGAAAACCTCGACAGCAGCAAAGTCCTGATGAGGAGTGATACCCAGCAGATCATTGATTTCAAAGACAAGGACAACTGGGAGGAAATCTCGATCATCGATCTTATTGTTGCTTTCTCGAGAGTGGCGAAAGAGGTCGATACGAGTGTGTTTCATACCCTGGATATCGAGAGTATATCGATAGACGACAAAATAGACGAAATCATGAACTTCCTAATAAAAAACACCGAGCTTCTCTTTCACACACTCTTCGGCCAGAATGTGACGAGATACGAGCTCATTATTACGTTCCTTGCTCTTTTAGAATTGGTAAAGATGGGAAAAATCTATATATTACAGCATAAACTTTTCGGTAACATCAAGATATTGAAGAGGGAAAAGACGAAGACTTGAGTACAGACCTTAATAAAACCATCGAAGCGCTCCTATTTCTTGAAAACAGGCCTGTCAATATTAAATATATCACAAAGATAACGGGCCATAGCAGGGAAGCTGTTCAGATAAGTATCGAGGAGCTGAAAAAGGGGCTTGCAAGCTCCGGGTCCGCCCTCGTGATAGAATCTAACGACAAAGGGGATTACCATCTCTCTATTTCCGAGGAGCTTTATGATTCCATCGATCAATACTATAAAGTACAGAAGAAGGTGCGTCTTTCGACCCCGGCTCTCGAGACGCTGGCAATTATCGCGTACAAGCAGCCGATAACAAAGGTCGAGATCGAGCGCATAAGGGGGGTACAGGTAGGTCATATCCTGAAGGTACTTCTCGAGCATGAGATAATCAGGATAGTGGGCAGAAAGGACGCTCCGGGAAAACCCCTCCTGTACAGGACATCGGACAAATTTTTAAAATTCTTTGGATTGATGAGCCTCAAGGACCTGCCACCGATCACTGAATTCGAGAAAAGGTGAACCATCAGGATACCATAAGAGTACAGAAACTGATCTCCCGTTATGGATACGCGTCCAGGAGAAAGGCCGAAGAGCTCATCACTAAGGGGAGGGTTCGTGTAAACGGCACCGTGGTAAGGGAGCTGGGATTGCGGGTCGCAGAAGACGCGGTGATAGAGGTTGACGGGAAGGTGATAAACCGGGAGATCCCGCGTGTGTACCTCCTGCTCAACAAGCCGAGAGGATACCTCTGCGCGACAAGCGACCGGTTTGGCAGGCTGACGATATCCGACTTGCTTCTCGAGAAGCACAAGGGCTTCGGGATCTATAATGTGGGAAGGCTCGACTACGATTCAGAGGGGCTTATTTTTCTGACAAACGACGGAGATTTCGCCCATAGCGTACTGCACCCTTCAGGCAATACCGTAAAAAAGTATGAGGTCACGGTCGACAGGAATATTCCTTATAATTTGATTGCTAAGTGGAAGAATGGTGTTTATATTAAAGGAGAAAAGTATCGAATTGTAGGTTTTGAAGAGCTCGGACCTAGAAAAGCGATTCTTTCCCTCATAGAAGGAAAGAACAGGGAGATTAGGAGGCTATTCGAGCACATTAACCTCAGGGTTGTGAGACTAAAAAGGACCTCAATCGGACCTCTTAGACTGGGGAGCCTTCCCCCTGGTAAATACCGAAATTTAACCGTACATGAAATAAGGAAACTTCTGAGCGGTACAAATGGGTAAAAGAGACGTTTAGCGTATGGTTATTGCGATCGATGGGCCGGCCGGCGCAGGCAAGAGTACGGTTGCTAAAAATGTTGCCAAGCGACTTGGAATATTCTATCTTGACACCGGTGCGATGTATCGGGCTTTTACACTCTATGTTCTCATAAAAAAAGCTCCTCTGGACGATCTCGACAGGCTGAAAAGCCTTCTCGAAGAGTTTTTGATCACCATTACAGCGGAAAGAGTATATATCGCAGACCGTGACGTAACCTCAGAGATAAGAAATAAGGATGTCACGGCAAATGTGAGCTACATATCGAGCCTGGATTTCGTAAGAAAAAAAATGGTTGAACTTCAAAGGGAAATAGGTAAGAATAGAGATACTATCGTTGAAGGCCGGGATATTGGAACAATCGTCTTTCCTGATACACCTTTCAAGTTCTATCTCGATGCAGAGGTCTCCGAACGTGCAATGAGGAGGCTCAAAGACGAGAAGAGTAAGCTAGGTATTGTGAATCTCGAACAGGTCAAAGAGAACATAATAAAAAGAGACAAGTACGACAGCACGAGAGAAATCTCGCCTCTCAAAAAGGCGCATGACGCAACCTACATAGATTCAACATGCATGACAATCGATGAGGTATGTGACTTTATTATAGGTTCAATACGAGAAAAACAGACAGGAGTTCAGCATCATGGAGAATGAGCATGTTCTGACTGGACAAGACGCCCCCCCTGACGAGTCCGGTATCGGAGAAAATGAGGATCCCCAGGTTGAAACATTCAAAGAGGAGTTCATAAAGGACCTATCTTCCTTTGTTGAGGGGGAGGTAGTCGAAGGCACGGTCGTAGCAGTATCGGGGGATTCCGTGTTCGTCGATATCGGATACAAATCTGAGGGGGAGATTTCGAGAACAGAATTCAAAGAGATTCCCTCTCGGGGAGAAGCCATCAGCGTAATGATAATAAGGAGGGAGAGCAAAGAGGGGAAACCCGTTCTCTCCAAACAGAAGGCGGACGAGATTGTCAAGTGGAAGAGGGTCACGAAATCTCATAAAGAGGGATCACCTATCGAGGGAACGGTTTCCGAGATAATAAAGGGAGGCTTTTACGTCGACATCGATGGTATAAAGGCTTTCCTTCCAGTATCCCAGCTTTCAATTCATAAAGTTGACAATAAAGATGAGTATATAGGCCGGGAGCTGCAGTTCAAGATTGACAGGATCGACGGAAATAAGAATATCGTTGTATCACACAGACGATATCTCAATGAGATGAGGGAAAAACAGGCGGAAGAATTCTTTAGTACCAGATCCGAAGGAGACGTCATAGAAGGAGTCGTCAAGGATATCGTAAGTTACGGAGCTTTCGTCGATCTTGGCGGCATCGACGGCCTTTTACACAACAACGACCTGAGCTGGGCAAAGGTAAATGACCCTAATAAGTACGTGAAAAAAGGCGAAAAGATCAGCTGTAAGATACTTTCGATAAACGAGGAGACCCGCAAGGTGGCCCTGGGCATGAAGCAGATGCTTACCGACCCGTGGCTCTCCTTTGAAACCAGATACGTGAAAGGCGAGAAGTACGCGGGGACCGTGACAAAACTGACCAACTTCGGCGCTTTTGTAGCGCTTGAAGAGGGAATCGAGGGGCTTCTGCACGTGTCAGATCTATCCTGGACCAAGAGGGTGAAACATCCCAGGGAGATACTGAAGGCTGGAGACGCCGTCGAGATCATGATTCTCGACTTTGATCTCGAGAAAAAGACAGTATCGCTCGGGCTGAAACAGGTACTCCCCAACCCATGGGATGATGTCGAAGTTCACTATCCGGTGGGTTCAAGGGTTAAACCGAAGGTGACTCAGATAACCAAGTTCGGCGTATTCCTGGAACTCGAAGAGGGTATCGTCGGTCTCCTCCATACAAACGACATTTCCTGGATCAAGACTGTGAAGGAACCTCTGGAGCAGTTCAAGAAAGGCGATACAGTGGAAGTCGTCGTCGTTTCCATAGACAAGGAAAACAGAAAGATCCAGCTTGGGACGAAGCAGCTTAAGAAAAATCCGTGGGCTGAGCTCAGAACGAGGCATCCAAAGGGGAGTATTATCACCGGCACCATCACCAACATCACGAACTTCGGTGTTTTCGTAAGGGTCGATGAGGATATAGAGGGACTGATCCACATCTCGCAGCTCTCAAATGAGAGGGTCGAGGACCCGGGCGCATTGTACAAGGTAGGCCAAGAGGTCAAAGCCACGATTATCGCCATTGATGAGGAGAAAAAAAAGGTAACACTGAGCGCGAAGGATTATCTCAAACACCTTGACAAGAAAGAGCTTAACAAATATCTGGAAGACTCAGACGATAAAACTGCCTCCGTTGCACTAGGAGACCTGATAGACCTCTCGAATATAGGGAAGTAAATGGTACCCTCAACGAAGAGCAAGGATCTTGAGGAGATCCTCAAAATCAGTATGCTCATAAATTCCACGTTCGAGATCAACGAAGTACTAAAACGCATCATGGATTCCGCGAACAGGGTCGTTAAGGCAGAGGCCTCTTCGATCCTTCTCATCGACGAGACCCGAAACAGCCTCTATTTCCATGTCGCGCTCGGTGACAAGGGTGAAGAGGTAAAGAAGTTTACCGTAAAGATGGGAGAAGGGATTGCCGGGTGGGTAGCAAAAAACTCCAAACCGCTCCTCGTACCCGACGTGCAGAAGGACAATCGCTGGTTCAAAGATATCAGCAACAAGATCAATTACCAGACAAAATCCATCCTCTGCGTTCCGTTGAAGCTTAAAGACAAGACCATAGGCGTGCTCGAGGTGATCAACAAGATAGGAGTAGATTCTTTCTCGATCGAGGACCAGAGCCTGCTGGAGACCTTTTCCAATCTCGCCGCCATATCGATACAGAACGCAAGATCTTACCAGGATATTAAGATCGAAAACATAAACCTGAAGAAGGAGATCTCCTCCGGAAAGCTTCCTCCGAAGTTTGTCGGTGAATCGAGCATCATACGGGAGAAGCTGGAGATGGTCGAGCAGGTCGCTCCGACCAATACGACCGTTCTCCTGCTCGGGGAAAGCGGGACGGGCAAGGAGCTCTTTGCGGAACATATCCACTACGATAGCAACAGGCGCGGCAAACCTTTCATCAAGGTCAACTGCGCGGCGATCCCTGAGAATCTCATTGAGACTGAGCTTTTCGGTCACGTCAAAGGAGCATTTACGAATGCGGTTACCGATAAGATGGGCAAGTTCGAGCTGGCCAACGAGGGCACCATCTTTCTCGATGAAATCGGCGATCTTTCCTACCCGGTCCAGTCGAAACTTCTCAGGGTCCTCCAGGACCACAGCATAGACAGGGTAGGGGGCATTACAACGAAGACAGTCGATATCAGGCTCATCGCTGCGACCAATAAGAACCTCTATGAGGAGGTAAGCCAGAACCGTTTTAGAGAGGACCTTTTCTTCCGCCTCAATGTTTTTCCTATATACATTCCCCCTCTCAGGGAACACAAGGAGGACATAGAAATCCTCACAGACTACTTCCTCCGGCAGTTTAACAGCGACCTCAAAAAGAACATAAGGGGGATATCACCCGAAGCGATGAACCTTCTCAAGCGCTACTACTGGCCCGGAAACGTCCGGGAGCTCCAGAATGTTATCGAGAGGTCGGTGGTTCTCTGTAAGGGTGATGAGATAGGGCGGAAGGACCTCTATATTGAGAGTGAGTCTATATCAGTAAAGAGCATAGATATAGAACCCGTACTTTCGCTGAAAAATGCAGTGAACGATTTTAAAAGAGGCTATATCACAAAGGTGCTCGAGAAGAGCGGATGGAAGCAGACGAAAGCCTCGGAGATATTAAAAATACAGCGAACCTACCTTTCAAGGCTCATAAACGAGCTTGAAATCAGCAAGATTTGAATCTCATTGGAGAAGGTGTATGGCAAAAGCAGTAAAACAGCATGAACCGGAAGATTTTTTTGTAAAGCTGGCAAAAGGTATCGAGAAGTTCATATCAGAGCATCTCAAGATTCTTATCATTTCTGTTGCAGTGATTGTAGTGGGACTCGCCACGTATTTCACGGCTGATTACATGTTTGACCGTCGGGAGGAGAGCGCACACAGCGAATTCGGCAGGGTATATCTCGAATACAAGGATATACTCGAAACTGAAGAAATCGGGGAACCCGTAGACACCGAGACGGTTAATGAAAAGCTTCTCAACCTGAACGAGGACTTTAAAAAGGTTATTGAGGCATACCCGAAATCTTTCGCTGCTTCGGAGAGCGCGTATTTTATCGGCAACACTCTGTACAGGGTGGAACGCTACGAGGAAGCCGTGGAATACTTCAAAAAGGGATACAGCAGCAGGAGTAAATCGTCTGTTGCAGTTCTCTGTCTCCTCAGCGAAGCTTCCTGCTACGAACAGCTGGATGACTACGCCACTGCAGAAGAGACATACAAGCGTATCATCAGCGAGTTCAAAGACAGCTTCATGGTCCCGCTCGCAAAGTTCAACCTTGGTCAGCTTTATGAGAAACAGGACAAGTACGCTCTCGCAGAACAGGAGTACACCCAGATCGTGACCCAGTACGACTGGAGCAGCTGGAAGGAGCTTGCTGAAAAGAGATTATTAATCATTAAAAGTTTTATATAGTTCGACGGGCCAACGGCCCGAGCCCGCATCCGTTCTCTTATCGCCTCGTATAAGCAAGAAGGAGGATCATGCGATGAAACGCAAGGGTAGAAGCAAATGGCTGAGCTCGAAGAACATGAGTCTTCTCATCGGCGTGGCTATCATTGTTATCATGGTAGTGCTGATGAAGAACACGATTATCTTTGATGCTATAGAGTCGAAATCCATCAATGTCAGCTTCTTCATGACCGATGTGTTTCACAGACCCGAAAAGATCAGCGAAGGCGTATACAAGATTGCAAAGGGAAAAGGCATAAGAAACGATGTCGTCATCTTCGGATTCGACGAAAAGAGCCTCGTCGAGCTCGGAAGATATCCCTGGCCGCGGAACGTTTACGCAAGGTTTCTCGATAACGTCAACAGGGACAACGAGTCCCGCCCCAAGGGAGTACTCATCGATGTCCTTTTTACTGAATACTCTGAGAGCAGTACAGATGACAAGATACTCGTTGACGCTCTGTCACGGTACAGGAGCAACACTGTTGTTGACATGTTTGCCGATACGAGCAGCCAAATACCGAGCGAAAGCCAGGAGATTAAAGACAGATTAGCTATGGTGGGCCATCTCGGGATCGACGCCGATGATGATACGAAGCAGACGATCAATGTGATTACACCCCCGATAAAGGAGATTATCAAAAGCGGGGTAATCATCGGTCCCGCAACTGCGCTATACGGCACCAACCCCAGGCTCGCGTCCAAGGAAGGGGCCGACAAGACCGCGAGAAGGTTCGCTCTCGTAGTGAAGATAGATGACAAGTACTACCCGTCGACTGTACTGCGCATGGCGATGCTCTACTACGGGGTCGAGGCCGACGATCTCGAAATTCAGATGGGAAAGCATATCATTCTGAAGAATGCTACGCTGCCTGAGACCGGGAAAAAGATGGACATCGTTGTTCCGATCGATTCTCAGGGCACCCTGCTTATAAACTTCTACGGAAGACCAGGTACGTTCCAGGTACGGAGCTTTTCCGATGTTGTGGAGGGTAGGGTAAGCGCGCGCTACTTCAAGGACAAGCTTGTCCTCGTGGGAGTCTATGCGGAGGGCCTTCAGGACATCCATAACACTCCGTACGGCCAGATGTTCGGCGTAGAGATGATGGCCAACGCGGTAACACAGCTCCTTAACCGTGAGTTCCTTTCCTTCGCAAATGATTGGATTACAATACTGCTTATCATCGTATTCGGTCTTCTGATAAGCTATATCGTGGGCAGACGGTCCATTCTCTTAAGCTACGTCGCCACCGTTGTCCTGGCAGTAGTGTACTTTTTTGTTGTAATATTCCTTTTTGACCGTTCGAGGTATATACTTAACCTCAGTACACCTCTCATTACCGCGGTAATAACCCTGTTCAGTATGATCGTATATAGAATCCTGACTGAAGAGAAAGAGAAGAAGGTAATTCAGGGGATGTTTTCGAACTACGTGAGCAAGAGCGTCGTTGATGAGCTCCTCAAGTACCCTGAGAAACTCGAGCTTGGGGGCGAGGACAAGGAGATTACTGTTCTTTTTTCCGATATAAGGGGATTTACAACGCTCTCCGAGCGACTGACTCCGCAGGAGCTTGTTGCTCATCTCAACGAATACCTTTCCGCTATGACAGAGATTATATTTCAGTACGAGGGGACCCTGGACAAGTATGTCGGGGACGAAATAATGGCTTTCTGGAATGCACCTGTGGAGCAGCCGAACCATACGGACCTGGCATGTCTCACAGCGCTGGACCAGATGGAGAAGCTCCATCTCCTCAACAAAGAATGGCCTGAAGAAAAAAGGCTCAATATCGGGATAGGATTAAACACCGGAATAATGACAGTGGGTAACATGGGCTCAACGAGCAGGATGGATTATACGCTCATGGGTGACAGCGTAAACTTGGGCGCAAGACTCGAGGGTACAAACAAGGTATATGGTACCAATATCATAATCAGTGAGTATACATACGAAAAGGTGAAAGGCAAGTTCCTGGTACGGGAGCTCGATAACATCCTTGTAAAGGGCAAGAAGAAACCTGTAAAGATATTCGAACTCATAGACAAACTCGAGGGAGTATTCGATGAAAAGTTGTCGGCCGAGTAGGCGCGATTTGGGCTCTTGTTGCCGAAAACAATGGGTGAAATTCTGTTTGACGATACTTTATTATGCTGATATATTTTAGTAACCAATACCGGAGATTCCAGTTGCCAACATACGAATATAAGTGTAATAGATGCGAAGAATTGTTTGAGAGATTCCAGAAAATGACTGATCCGCCTCTCAAGAAATGTCCTGTGTGTGACGGAAAGCTCACGAGACTCATCAGCGGCGGGATCGGCATTATCTTCAAGGGAAGCGGTTTCTATGTAAATGACAGCAAGAACACAAAGAACAGCTCCATCACGCCGAAAGGTTCGGACAATAAAGCTGATGACAAATCTGAGCCCACACAAAAGCCGAAAGACAATAAAAAAAGCGAAAGCTCAGTCAAACCAAAGACCATAGAATCCAAGTCCAATAAATAGGAATAACGTTTCCTATAAGATATATTATGTCTACTTAAACCCCCTTCTGTTCCAGAAGATCCATACATATCCTTGTATCATGTTTTTAGCTAGCTTTTAGGTTACACCTGTACAAGGTGCCCAGCTGTGTGAATTTCCCATCTTCTGGTCTGCAGGATTCACCTTTGCAGCTCCTTCTTAAAAAGAAATTCCAGGCGCATCTCATTACGCTTCTTTGGTCCACAAAAGCCACTGAGAATGCATCCTTTTATTTCAAAACAGTACATATCTTGATAACAAGATGCTGTAGTTTCTTATATTACGCCCTAGTTGTACATAAAATAATAATATGTAGAAATATTCTATAGTCTACTTAATGTAAACAACTATAAATTTGTTTAGGTTTAGTAAATAAACTCCGTCTTGTTATTAATTTGGACGTAACTTCACTGCGGGCAATGTTTCTACATTATTATACTCTGAAGTGGCTTCCGACCAGAAGCGGCGGGAAATGAGTGTTATATCGGCTGTTCCTGATTCCTGCTATCAAGGTAGGACTGAAGAATAAGCTGTGCAGCTATTTTATCCACAACTTTCCTGCCCTTTTTCTCCCCTGTTGATCCTTCTCTAAGAGCACTCGTTGCTATGACAGTGGTAAAACGCTCGTCCCAGGTAAAGACCTCTTTGTGAAAGTATTCCTTAAGGGCTGTGGAGTAAGAATCGACCTTTTCGCCCTGTACACCAAGGGTTCCATCGCTTCGTACAGGCAGACCGACCACAAAACTTTCAATATCCCTGTCATCAAGGAGTTTTTTCAATCTTTTCAATCTGTAACTGCCCTGCTCCCTTTGAATGACTCCGAGCGGAAACGAGATTTTCTTCAGCTCATCACTTATAGCTACACCTATCCTCGATTCTCCGAAATCGATACCCACAATTACTGACATCTGTCCTCCTCCGCTAACGGTTGGAATCGGACATTGGAGTTTTCAGCAGAATGCCGCGTTTCGAATCGTTTATAAAATCGATGAACTGTCTCACGGCATCGCTTTGCTCCAGCCCTTTCAACTCTTCGAGGGAGTGAGATATACTGTATCCGCTTCTGTAAACTATCTTGAAAGCTTTCTTGATAAGCTCCCTCTGCTCACTGCTGAACCCCTTGCGCTTGAGACCCACGAGGTTGAGTCCTCTCACAAGGGCCGGATTACCGTCCACCATGAGAAAAGGCGGGATATCCTTGGTAATCTTCGTAAGAATACCGCATATAGAGTATCTGCCGATCTTGCAGAACTGGTGAACTATGACAAACGCACTGAGAAAAGCATGATCGTTCACTTCCACATATCCTCCGAGAGATGCGCCGTTTACCATTATGATGCTGTTCCCAAGTCTGCAGTTGTGGGCCACATGGCTCGCAGTCATTAGATAGTTATTATCACCGATAACAGTGGTACTCCCCTCCTTGGTGCCCCGGTGTACAGTAGTAAATTCCCTGATAACGTTTTTGCTACCTATTTTAAGGAAGGTCTGTTCTCCTGTGTACGCGAGGTCCTGAGGAGCGTTTCCGATATATACATGGCCGTGAATGTGGTTGTTGTCTCCGATCACGGTACTACCGGTGATGATCGTCCCCGCTTCAATGCGGTTGTTGCTCCCTATTCTTACATTTTTCTCGATTACGACAAAAGGCCCTATCTCGTTGTCTTCCCCTAATTCAGCTTCCTTATCGATTACCGCAGTTTTATGGATTGCCATTGTGCAACTCCAAGCGTGATGTCAATCTGAGGTTTCCAGGTCCAGGTCTATCATTGCTATCATGTTCGCTTCAAGTGCAACAGTATCGCCTACAAGCCCTTTTCCGTATACCCTCGCCACTTTTCCGCCGAACCGCTGCAATTCAACCTCAATGGTAAGCACGTCCCCAGGTACCACCTGAGATCTAAAGCGAACCTTGTCCAATGCCATAAAATATACAGGTTTGTTCTGCAGCTTGTACTGATATATGACTAAAAGAGCTCCTGCCTGTGCGAGGGCCTCGATCTGCAGTACTCCAGGCATTACCGGGTAGTCGGGAAAATGGCCTTGGAAGAAGGCCTCGTTTCCAGAGACATTCTTGACTGCAGTCAGACCGTTTTCCCTTATCTCCAGAACCCTGTCTAAAAAGAGAAAAGGATACCTGTGAGGCAGATACTTCTTCACTTCCTCCGTATCCATCACATATTTTTTTTCTTCCATTCGTCTGAAGCCTCCTTAAAATATTATGTATTATTTATAATCTGCTTTAATTGTTATCTTCCGTTGAGTCCGTAGATTCCAGCTGAACATCGATCAACTCTTCTTCCTCGAGTTCAAGAGATAACGGGGCTTTCGGATCATCATTCTGGATATCAAGGAGCTTTTCGTCGAGCCTGAACAGGATATTGTCTGTGAGGTTTACATCTTCAGTTCCGTAAATGAAATTTCCTGTATTATCGAGTATGAGGCTGTAACCCTCCAGCTCACTCGTCTTCTGGATCGCCTCCATTATATCACGTTGAAGAATCTGGTATACGATGTCGTCCTTGAGCTCCTCACTGTTTTCCCAGAGAAAGAGATTGTAGTGGAGCATATCGAGCACTTCACGCTGGTCATTGATCTGAAGCTGTAGCTCGAATCTCTCTCCCTCAGTGAGATCAAAGTAGCCGCTGGAATACTGTTGCTGGAGACCGGTAAGGTACTCGTTTCGAAAAGAAATCTCTGTCTCAAGATACTTCGTTGTATATGTCGCTATGATGAGATCTAGGTCTATGTACCCTACCCTGACGAGGGTGATAGGAAAGAGGAGGGACGGAATAAGAAGAAAGGCCAGTATAATAAAGAGATATAGCAGTCTTTTCATGACACGCTCCGTTTTTTTAGAAGAATCCGGCTATAGCGAATATAAAATCCCAGTTCCTGAAAAACTCCTGACTGTTAGCAAGCTGCAATTCACCAGCCGTTTCGTCGTATTTGAATCTTCTTGCAAGATACAGCCGTATCGGAAAGTTCGGAATTACAAAGCTGATACCGAGACCGATGCTGTAGTAGAACTGCCTGAAGTCGATTGCAAAATTTTCAGGCTCATCGTATATGCCGCTGATGTCGAAGAAGGCGAGGCCCCAGATGATCCTCTCTTCGATGGGAAATCTGTGCTCCAGGCTGAAGTTGAACTCAGCCTTGCCCCTCACCGCATAGAGGCTGCCCCACTGACTGTAGTTTTGCCATCCCCTGCCCTCATTCATACAGTCAATTCTTATGTAATCACTGTCATCGATGGAGATCGGCACATCAGGATACGGCAGTATGAAGCCGAAGTTGAGCCTTGCAGAGAGAACAAACTTCCAGAAGGTCTGCACATTGAAATTGAGGTCCGTATTCAGCTTGATAAAATGGCTGTCTCCACCGAGCAGGCCGCCGTAGAGCCACAAAGTCTGCGATATTAGAGTCCCCTTGGTAGCAAAATAGATATAGTCTCGTGTATCTCTGTATCCGGTGATGCTGAAATAGTTCTTTGTGTACCATGGCCATCCATCGGTGTAATTTTCCCTCAGGCTCTCTTCAAACGGTATGTTGCTGGCAGTCGGTACGTTTTGGAATACGGACAGGCCCAGTTCGGTCTTTATTCCGTAGTACTTTTCGAACCTGCGCCCCAGCCTGAGCGCTGCCATATAGCTCGTATTCACATAGGTCATGGTGTTCGCTTCAGAGTAATCATATGTGTAGGAGAGGTCAGGATTCATTACCCAGGTTACACCGTCAGGCATCTCCTGCCCCTCGGGGCCGATTTTGCCGTCGTTATATGTGTACACATAATCACCGGCTATTGTTCCATACTCTATTCGTGAAGCAGACAGGGTGAGACCCACGGATGTAGGGGTATTGAACAACCACGGCTCGTCTATTCCGACCTCGACAGACTGTCGCGTGACACCGAGCTCGACCCTCTCATGGAGCCTTATACCGCGACCGAGGAAATTATTCGCGGCAACCTCTTCGAAGAGCGCAAGACCGTATCCTGCGGTCGAGTAGCTCATTCCTAAGCTGAACATCCCTGTCCGCTGCTCCTCGACGTTGAAGATGAGGTCCACGAGCCCGAATTCTGAGCCAGGCTTGACATCCATATTCACTGCGGAAAAATACTGCAGATTGAAAAGTTTCTCTCTCGAGCGCTGTATCTTGCTCGAATTGAAGATCTCTCCATCATCAACTTCGAGCTCTCGCTCGATAACGAACTTCTTTGTCTTGTCATTACCGGTGATGAAGACATGTTCAACGTGGGTCCTGTTGTTCTCCTGCAGGGAGATCTTGTATGACAGTACCTTGTTTTCCCTGTCCTTGTTCTCCCTGGCATCCAGCGAGAAGTATATATAACCGTTACTCGCGAGGAGGTCTCGGACCGACTGTATGTTCGAATCCCATTCGGCCTTGTTGAAGAGCGCACCCTTTTCCATTGTAAACAAAGAGTACAGCTCGTCGTCCGTGAATATCACATTCCCGTCTACCGTGACTCCGCCGAATTTATACTGCTCGCCCTCCTTGATGTAGATGGTAATCTCCATCTCATCTCTCTTCCGCGTTTCGTTGTATTCGACCTTCTTGTCCACCTTTACTATCTCTGCATCGATATACCCAAGCTCCCCGTAGTGTCGCAATATTGTGAGCTTGTCCTGCTCGAAAACGCTCTCCTGGAAAAATCCTGCGGAAAACCAGTAACCCTCATATTTCGTCTCCAGAAGGGAGAGAAGCTTGTCCTTTCTCACGTTTTCGTTTCCGCTGAAGAAGATGCTTTTCTGCTTTACCACAAGCCGCTGACTCTCGGATATGGTAAATACGAGGTCAACCCTGTTTTTCTTCGCTTCTGTCTCAGGCCCCTCCTCTTCAACCGTTATAACCTTATACTCTACCTTTGTATGCGGAAAACCCTTTTCTTCGTAGAGCGCCTTTATGCTCAGCACATCGTAATAAACGTCCTCCTCTCGGTATACGGAGCCTTTGCTCAGCAGGATCTCGTCCTTTATCACGACCCTCGAGACCTTCTTGTTTCCCTTGATAACTACCTCTCGAATGGTCGGGAGCTCGACAAGGATAAATGTAACCTGTACTCCATTGTCCTTTTCCGTTACATCCACCTGTATGTCGTCAAACAGATCGAGATTGTAAAGCGCCCTGATGTCCTCATTCACCAGTTTTTGAGAAAACGGAGACCCTACTTTGGATGAAAGCACGCTCCTCACAGAGAGCTCGTCGCTCTGTATGAGACCTTCGAAATCGATGCCTACTATGGTCTTGCCTTCGTAGCGATTGTCAGCAGAAAAGAGCGGGATAGAGGAAAGGATAATAACCAACAACACAAAAGAAGCTGTCTTTACGATGCGCATTCAACTCCCTTTTCATAAGCAGACTTCAGGATGATATAATATAACAGAGTCCTTGCACTGTTTCAAGAAATGATATTAAAAATATTAGTGTGGTTTTCTAAACAATAGCATAGCAAGGGGTTTAACTGATGACTTGGCAGCTATAAAAAATAATGTTTACGGTGAGGAAAGCGCCAAAAGCCCCGTTACTTACAGCTTGCTGTTGGTCATGAGAAACGGGGATTGAACCCCAATTCCTGTGTGAGAAATGGGGGTTAGAGGCCAGAGCGGATAGGTCATTCCGCCCTGGATATCTTGATGAGCTCAGCCTCTGTTCTCGATCCTTTCTCAACAGAGAACCTGTACCCCTCGATGACGATTGTGTCTCCCTTCTTCGGAACCCTCCCCAGTATGCTGCTCATCATGCCGTTGAGCGTTGTAAACTCCCCGGTTTCAATATCTATTGAGAGCTCATCGACCAGATCATCGATCCCTACTTCTCCGTCGCAGAGGTACTCATTCTCCCGCTGCTTGACGACGAGACTCTTCGTGTCTTCGAAGCTGATCTTACCGATGACTTCTTCTCCGATATCGTATATCGTGGACATACCGGTGATTCCTCCGTACTCGTCGACTGAGAAAACGACAGGTACATCCATTTCAAAGAGCTCTCTGTAGAGCTCATCTATGTTCTTGTTTTCCGGGACAATAACAGGCTCCTTCATCACGGTCGTAAGCGAAAGGTTCTTGTTCATACTGACTATGTCACGAGCATACACTACCCCGACAATGTTGTCGATCCTCCCGCTGAATATCGGGATATATGACCTGTTGTACGTCTCCATGAATTTGATGCAATCCTTTATTTTCCCGTGCTGAGGGACAGCGATCATATCGACAAGCGGAACGAGGATGTCAGAGAGCACCTTCCTCCCGAAATCAAGGGAATCGACAAAAAACTTACGCTCGTCCTTTGAAAGTTCCTTTCCCAGGCTCGCAGTAAGGAAGATCTCGACATCCTCACGCCTCTTGAATATGGTAGGCAGCGCTCCTGTACCGGCAACTCCACCGAGTCTCATTATCGCCTTAGTGATGACAGTAAAGGTCTTTCCTATCGGATAGAATATGAAGTAGAAGATATACATCGGCAAGGCGAGCGTGAGAGTCAAACGGAGGCCCTTTTTTATAGCGAGGTTCTTGGGTACTATCTCGCAGCAGATAAGGGAAGCGATAGTGAGAATGGAGATCGACACTATCGGCTTAGGCTCTCCAAACAGCTCGTACAGGAGCATAGAGGTGAGGTTCGCCGATAGGACGAGGGCGAGGTTTGTCCCGACAAGCGAGGTTCCGAGAAGTCTCTCAGGGCGCTCGAGGAGATAGTAGGCAAAAGATGCGCTTCTCGAGCCTTTCCTGCGCAGGTTGTTGAGCTTGAACCTGCTCGCAGAGATGAACGCTGTCTCTGATCCTGCGAAAAAAGCCCAGAGAATAAACAGGATAATCACATAAACAAGTTTAATCATTTTTCTTTCTGAGCAAAAAAAGTTCCACCTGGCGCTCGTTGCTCCTCGTTATTGTAACGCTGCTGCTCTCAGACAGATCCAGTTCGTATCCGGACGGCGGTACGGTACCGATGATGTTCACGATATAGCCGCTCATCGTATTGAGCTCTGTAGGAAGTTCGAGGTCGACAATGCTGTTTATATCGGATATCTTTGTATCTCCGTGAATCTGCCATACCCCCTCTTCCATCCTCTTTACGAGGTCCTTCAGTATGAGGTCTCTTACGAAGATGGAATCGAGTACGTCCTTCATCGTCACAAGGCCGGCGGTCCCTCCGTATTCGTCGAGAATAATTGCAAGAAATTTCTTCTGCCTCTTGAATGCGCTGAGAAGAGACATTATCATCTTTGATTCTGGTATGAACAGAGGTTCCAGAAGCGAAGCTTCTATATCTTTCTTTTTTACATCAACGAGGTCCATCTTGAGAACATACCCGGCAACATTATCGATGTTTTTGGAATAGAACAGAACAGCGGAGTACGGATACCCTTGTACCTCGGTTTCTATAGAGCTCAGCGGGATGCCCAGATCGATTGCCGCGATTTTTGAACGCGGTATCATGATATCGGTTACAGGCCTGTCTATGAGACCGATAAGATTCTTGAGGATCTTTATGGAAGCAGGATCGAGTCCTGCGTCCGAGCTTACCTCGACGGCGGAGAGGAGTTCCTCTTTACTGAGGTTTGTGTGCTCTTTAAAGCCTCTGCTTCTGCCCAAGATCCTGCTGATTCCGAGGACGAGCGGATAAAATATCATGTTTGTTATCTCGAGCAGGCCCAAAAACCGTTTTGCGAAGCGGTTCGGGTGAAGAGCCGCACTGTTTTTCGGCAGAACCTCTCCGAACAGCAGGATGAGAAAGGTCATGATGAAAACAGAATAGAAGAGAGGGTGTTTTATGAAGATAGCGCTCGAGAGCCGTCCACCGATGATCGAGGCGGAAAAGTTCACCGCCATGTTCCCGATCAATATGGTAATAAGGGCTCGTTCCGGGTAGTTCAGGTATTTGAGGAGAAGCAGGTTCTTTCTGCTCTTATCACGGCCGAGTTTTAACTTCTCCACTTCTGATATGGAGAAAAGAGCCACCTCTGAGCCGGAATATATAAAGGAAAGAACAAGAAGGAGAAGGAGAACTGATAGTTCAATGATCTCTTTCATCACGTGAGTAAGGACACAATTATCCCGCCCGTGCGGATCCTCGAAAGCGGCGGTCTCCCCCGCTAAGGACTTTCTCTACACATACTCCGGCTGTTAAGCGGTTTCGGCCTTTTGTGGCTCCTTTCTGCTGCGTTTCTTGGGTGCTTCTTTGAAAACTATCTTACCGTCGACAAGATCGACGACTATACTGCTTCCCTCCTTGAAAACTCCCTTCAGTATCTCGCTGGCGAGAGGGTCCTCGATCTCCTTCTGTATCGTCCTCCTCAGGGGTCTTGCCCCGTACTTCTCGTCGAACCCCTCATCTATGAGATAGGACCGCGCCGTCTTCGTGACTGTAAACGGCATTCCCTTCTCCACGAGCTGCTTGTTGCTTTCTTCGAGCATTATGTCAATTATTTGTCCGATCTGATCCTTTCTCAAGGAGTGGAATACAACCACCTCGTCGATACGGTTAAGGAACTCCGGATTGAAAACCTTCTTCAGTGCAGTCAGGGCCTTGTCCTTGATGTCCAAGAAGGAGCTCTTCTCGTCAGAGATCGTAAAGCCCAGGCTGACCCCCTTGTTTATCTCCTTGCTCCCGACGTTTGAGGTCATGATGATCACCGTATTCCTGAAATCAACTGTGTGACCGAGATGATCTGAGAGCTGTCCCTCTTCAAATACCTGCAGGAGCATATTAAAAACATCAGGGTGCGCTTTCTCGATCTCGTCGAGAAGGATGACGCTGTACGGCTTTCTCCTGATTTTTTCTGTGAGCTCTCCGCCCTCCTGGTATCCCACATACCCGGGAGGCGCACCTACGAGCCTCGAGATGTTGTGTTTTTCCATGAACTCGCTCATATCGATGCGTATCAGCGCGTCCTCGCTACCGAAGAGGAAATCGGCAAGGGTCTTGGCAAGGTATGTCTTCCCGACGCCCGTGGGACCGAGGAAAATAAACGATCCTGCCGGTCTTCTCGGAGATTTCAGTCCTGTCCTCGACCGTCTCACGGCCCTGCTCACCGCCTCGATTGCTACGTCCTGGCCGATGATCTTCTTATGGAGCTCATCCTCCATACGGAGCAGCTTCTGGGATTCGCTCTCCAGGATACGCACGAGAGGGATACCTGTGAGATCGCTTGTTACGTGATAAATCTCGTCCTCATCGACTGTCGGCTTCTCGTTGTTAAGCTCTCTCCTCCACTCCTCCTTCATAAGCTCGAGCTTTTCCTTAAGGATGTTCGTCTTATCCCTCACCTTTGCAGCCTTTTCGTAATCCTGTATCTCCACAAGGCGAGTCTTATCCTCCCGAAGCTTTTCGATCTCCGCCTCAATCTCTTTGAAGTTCTTCGGCACCATGGTGTTTTCGAGCCTCACCTTGCTGCCAGCCTCGTCGAGAAGGTCGATCGCCTTATCCGGCAGGTATCTGTCAGTGATGTAGCGGTACGATAGATTTGCCGCAGCCATTATCGCCTTCTCTGTGTAGATGATCTTGTGATGCTCCTCATATTTCTGCTTAATTCCCTGTAATATTTTTATTGTCTCCTCGACCGTAGACTCGTCGATAATTATCGGCTGGAATCTTCGCTCTAAAGCGGCGTCACGCTCTATGTACTTCTTATACTCATTCAGGGTCGTCGCGCCGATACACTGCAGCTCACCGCGCGATAGAGCGGGCTTCAGCATGTTTGCCGCATCTATGGCGCCCTCTGCCCCTCCGGCCCCGATGATCGTGTGAAGCTCGTCGATAAAGAGTATGACGTTTCTGGCCCTTCGTATCTCGAACATGACCTTCTTAAGCCTTTCCTCGAACTCTCCTCTGTATTTGGTTCCTGCGACGAGAGAAGCGAGGTCCAGGGTCAGCACGCGCTTGTTGACGAGGGTTTCCGGAACGCTCCCGCTTACGATATTCTGTGCAAGCCCTTCGACAATAGCGGTTTTACCGACTCCGGGCTCTCCGATGAGCACCGGATTGTTTTTGGTCCGGCGGCAGAGTATCTGGATCACTCTCTTGATCTCCGTCTCCCTTCCGATCACTGGATCGAGCTTTCTCTCTTTCGCAAAAGCGGTAAGGTCTATCCCGAATTCATCCAGAGTGGGAGTCCTCCGGTCGGATTTTTTCTTTATTCCGGTCCGGTTCGTACCGAGCAGCCGGTTCACCTCCTCTTTTATCGAGGAAACCTTGATCCCCTGCTTGTCGAAGGAGTTCAGGATCCCTGAATCCCCTTCCCTCAGTATTCCGAGCAGAAGATGCTCGGTACCGATATAGTTGTGCCCCATGTTTCGCGCCTCGTCGGCGCTTAGTTCGAGGACCCTCTGCGCTCTCGGAGAAGGCGGTACATCACCGAGGAGGAGAATCCCCCCGCTCTTCTTTGTATTGGCAACAATATCCTCGCGCAGCATGTTCAGGTCGATTCCAAGATTAATAAGGGCCTTGATCGCAACGCCCTCTCCCTCGCGGATGAACCCGAGCAGTATGTGCTCAGGAAGAAGCTTGTCGTGATTCAGCTTTTTAGCCTCCTCCTGCGCGAGAATGTTTATTACTCTCTGTGCACGTTCAGTCAATCCCTTGAACATCATATTACCTCTTTTAAATAGTCTCTTAAATAGTGCGCCCTTGCCTCTTCAAGGTTGCAGTGCTCTCCATCTATGTTGCATATCATTTTCAGGTGGTTATCCTGTACGTAATATAAAAGAACATTTATATCCTTTATTGTGATATAGTTAATAATACCAAGCCCGATACCAAGTCTCAGATGCGAGAGGTGATCGAGCGCTTCGTAGAGCGTAATAAGCCTCGAAGAGAGCAGAATCCCGTAACTCCTCCATACCCTGTCTTCGATGATGTGCCTGTTATCCTGGTACACATTCTCGCGCGTTTCTCTCTCCTGCTCGATAACTCTTTCGAACCGGCAGAGAGACTCTTCGTAAAGGGCCTTTTCAGCAAAGCCAGTCGAGCTTATATTGTACACCTCATAGTACGGATCGATCCATGATCCCCTGAGGCCGTATCCTTGTTTTTCGAGTTGCCGCGCAATCTCGTTTATCCTGTCTGATATGGTAAGGCCTGCGAGATGTAGTGTTACCGATATCTCGATACCTGCACCCAGCCTCTTCGGGTCCGCATTGAGGTATCCATGCTCAGGTTCGAAAACGAACCCTACGAGCTTTTCAAGGTCTCCTATAATCTTCTTGCCGTGCAGATATGCCTCGTCCAGACGAAAACCAGGCTGAATCGTGACAAACTCTATATGATCTTTTCCTCCCAGTAGAAAGAAGCAGTGCTGATCCTGCGGAAGTATGATGACCTGCTCGTCCGGCCTGCCGTCTACACCGGAGTTGCTGTTCCTGATGAAGTTTCTTTCGAAAAAGATCCTACTATAGTGAGGGGAAAGATGGTTCAGCCTGTAGACGCTTATATCCAAGATGCCTTCGCTCGGTCCGATCCTGTCTTTTATCTTGTCTATCAGTAATGAGTCTACCTCCTGCCGGACCTTCTTATCGAGCTTACGCCCGAAATAGTATCCGTCTATGTTTCTCGAAAAGGAAACTCCACTCTTCAGTACGATATCAGAGCCGTCCTCTCCTGCAGAAACCCATATACCCTCACTCTTTGCCAGCTCTTCAACTGTCACCGAAGAAACCTTCTTTCTCCAGATCTCGTATTTTATCTCGTATTTTTGCCGCTTCCTCAAAATCCTCGGCTTCCACCGCCCTCATCAGCCGTCTTTCGAGGCGCTCGATGAAAGTAGAACCGCCCTTTCCTCTTTTGTTCTCGGTATCGGTGCTATAGCTTTTTTCTTTTTCCTTGAAGATCACGTCAGAGAAAGATTCATAGCACGTAGGACATCCTACAAGACCGTTTTTTTCAAACTCCTTGAGAGTAGTACCGCAGTTTTCACATCGAAGCATTGGGGTTGAATTTTCATTGTATACATTAGCGTTGAGCAGAACCTCTAAGAGAGAATGAAGTTTATCGTCGATACCGTTACTTTCTTCCTGATTTTCGTTTATTTCAGCACACCGGGAGCAGAGATGGACATCAATCAATTCGTTGTTGTTGATCCTGTAGGAGTGAAACTGGGCGTCCCGTTTGAGGCACCTCTGGCAGAGCATATCCACCTCTTTTCACTAATGATCAGTTCCTGGTGAATAACTCAGATTTCAAACATACGATTAATATATTTTGAAAATATCTATAACTTAAAGAGATATATATTGATCACCAAGAAACTGTCTAAGTATCAGGTAAACAGTACACTACTTTTTACCTGTCCTAAATATATATTAAAGACTCCCTTCGATCAAGGGATTTAGAGTTCCGTATTCGAGCCGGTAGGTCGTGTCCGCTTCGCGCGCAATAAGACGGTTGTGGGTTACGATGATCATCGTGTGAGAGAGCTCACGTACAACACAAAAGAGCAGGTCCTTGATCGTTTCACCTGTAGAGAGATCGAGGTTTCCCGTAGGCTCGTCAGCGAGGATAATCTCGGGCTCGTTTATGAGCGCTCTTGCTATAGCGACCCTCTGGCTCTCACCCCCTGAGAGGCTGTTCGGTTTCATGCCCTCCTTATCCTCAATTTCAAGCATCCGCAGGAGCCTGAGAGCCCTCCCGTATGCTTTATCAGTCTGGAACTGCTGAATGAGAGCCGGCATCATGACGTTCTCTACGACCGTAAATTCGGAAAGAAGCTGGTGGAACTGAAAAATGAACCCTATGTGACGGTTCCTGAAAAGGGAGAGCTCCTCCTCGGATGCGCTGTCTACTGATACTCCATGCACCGTTATCTTCCCCTCTGTAGGGAAATCGAGGCCTCCGATGAGGTTCAGGAATGTGCTTTTACCGGACCCGCTTCTCCCGACAATGGCTACGATCTCGCCCCTGTCGACCTTCATATCGAGTCCGTCGAGCACGGTTAGATTTGTCTCCCCTGCCCTGTACACCTTTTTCAAGCCCTTGATTCTGACAACCTGTCCGTCCCTCTCTTCCATTGGTTCTACTCGTATCGTATGGTTTCTACAGGCTTGGTCAACGACGCTTTCTTTGCCGGGTAGTACGCCGCAAGAACCGATATCAGCACCGCGAGAACTGATATTATCAAAACGTCCTTGAAGTGGATCTCAACAGGAACGCCCTCGAGGTAATAGATGGAATCGGAGAGAATCTCGAAATCTGCCGGAACCGGTATGCCGAAAGGCATGAGGAAGAGTGTGTACGCTATGTCCCTGAGGCCGTTGACTATAATCTCGAAGAAGTTGAATATCTCCTCGATATTGAGCGTAATAAAGAAACCAGCGAACACTCCTATAAGCGTCCCGATGATACCGATGTATAAACCGTCGATTACAAATATCTGCGTAATGAGCGAGGGCCTTGCACCGAGCGCCCGGAGGATACCGATCTCCTTTTTTTTGTCCATAACGGTCATCACGAGGGAGCCTATTATGTTAAATGCCCCGCTTACGATAATGAGCATCACGACGAATCCTATCCCTACCTTCTCGTTCTGGAGTGCCTCGAAGAGTGGGCGGTTTATGTCCATCCAGGTGAGTATGTAAAAATTTCCGCCCACATTGTCCCTGATCCAGCTCAAAACGCGATCAACCCTGTTTATGTTCTGCACCTTTATACCGATATCCAGCTCGTTTCTGCCAATACCGAAAAAGGTGTATGCAGCATCGAGAGATATGTACGCCATGTTCTTGTCGTATTCCCAGTATCCTGTTTTGAACAACCCGACGACGCGGAACAGTTTGAAGGTCGGCTTTGCCAGGGAGACATCCTCGCCTTTGAAGGTGAGAACCGGTATGTAATCCCCCACTCTGGCCCCTGCTTCCACCGCGAGCTCCTGCCCAAGTATGATGTTATCATCGCTCGTCAAGTCGAATGTTCCATCCGTAATCCTGATCTCCCTTTTGAATCCCTCATCGAGAGAGAACACGTCACCGGGAAGCGCCTTCAGTATAATCCCTCTTGTGACCCATCGGCTTTTTAGTATCCCTTCCCCGTTGTGATATGGGACTACAGAAATTATCT
>Ga0307380_10001062_pt1 | contig 41249 bp, 38 predicted proteins | sample UN3MG_FD_202239 | JGI IMG/M metagenome (GOLD analysis project Ga0307380, IMG submission 202239) | Soil microbial communities from Risofladan, Vaasa, Finland - UN-3 | ecosystem: Environmental > Terrestrial > Soil > Coastal area > Acid sulfate soil | place: Finland: Risofladan, Vaasa | collected...
ACAGCAAACTGTAAGGAACGGGGCTTTTGGCGCTTTTCTCTCCATACACTTATCTAAAATACTGCAAAGCCGTTAATCAACTACGAGAAAACCGCACTCATCCCCGTTTCTCATGACCAACAGCAAATTGTAAGTAACGAGGGTTTTGGCGCTTTTTTCACCGTAAACTTTATTATTTACAGCTGCCAGGTAATCATTTAAACCCCATGCTATGCAATCTGATTGCATAGCAATCTTTGAGAAAACCACACTAGTCCCTGCGTAAAAGGATTTAACCTTCAGCGTCCTGCCTTCTCTCTCCGATGCGCCCGAAAAGCACGAGAAATAATATGGTAACAGCCACAAGGTAGATCGGAATCAGCACAGGAGGAAACCTTTCCACCGTAAGAGGGGGGACCCTGGCGCACATAGAAGCGATTCTCAGGATCATCGTTATGACGACGAGGTTGGTCTCGGAGAGGATCACGGCAACAGGCAGGAGCACTGGATAGAGCAGCAGGTAGCAGATCTCGAGCGCAAGGGACAATCCGGCGAGAGGAACGATGGGAATGTTGGCGAGGATATTTATGTACGGAAAGCTTCCGAAAAAGGAAAGCATGACAGGAAAGATATAAACCTGGACCCCGACAGAGGCTGCTAAAGACGATGCAAAAAAGGGCGGGAGAGCCCTCTTCATCAGCCGGCCAAGAAAGGGAACAAGAAAGAGAATCCCGAAGGTCGCTGCAAACGAGAGCAAAAACCCCGGGCTCAGCAGCACGAGAGGGTTCACGGCCCAGAGGATAATGAACACAATCGCCAGGAGATTTATGTAATCACGGTCTCGGTCGAAGAGAAACACAAAGGTCCCGCAGAGCACCATCAGCGATGCCCGCCGGACTGAGGGGGAATCACCGATAAAGACCATATAGAAGAGTGTGACGCATCCCACTGCGATGTAGATCAGAGGGTGCGGGGCCCTGAAGGAGCGCATCACGAGAAAGATGAAGAGGCTGATGAAACCGACATGGAGACCGGATACCGCGAGGATGTGGAGGGTACCGCTTCTCTTAAAGCTCTCCATCACATAGTTTGGTATAGTCTCCCTGTTCCCGGTGAGGAGCGCTGTTGCAAAATCACTGTGAGGAAATAACAGCAACCCTTCGTTTACTCTCCTGATGTACCGCTTCAGCCTGTTCGATACTCCGACAGGAGAGTACGGCTTCGGTCTTTTCTCTACAACAAGCCCTCCGGCATAACTTTCCAGAACAGCCGTAATCCCTCTGCTCTTCAGGTAGTGCGCATACCCCTCCCACCGATGGTATGGAAGCTCGGTAAAGATCCCCTCAGCCCTGACAACCGCTCCTCTTTCGAGGTGCACTTTGGGTACCCCCACGTTGAACAGCACTCTTACGGCTCTCGGATAGCGAACAGATCCCGCCTGCAGCAGCCTCGCATTACACTGCAGGGTTTTTCCCCTCACACGGGGATCTGAAAGCAGCCTCAGCCCCACCGTAACGCGCCTCCCAAACGGAATTGGGAGGGCCCTAGTTCTCGATTCGGCGTATAGAAGGGAGAGAATAAAAACGAGAGCAACAAGAACGAAGGTGTGGACCCCTCGCCTTCTTTTAAGTATGTATGCGCAGGATATCGCAAGCACCACAAAAAGCGCTGCGGCAGAAAACAGACTCACTCGGGAGGAGAACTCACCATGGGAGTAAATTGAAATCGCTGTCGCGGCGGGGAGGATAAGCGCAGCCGTTTCGGGAAATGTTATCCCTGAGGCCTTTCTCAAACTATCCCTCGGTTGACCGCTCTCAAACAGTCTTAGACAGGCGACATCTTAGTAGGGTGGAGAACCACGGATTCGGGACTCGATCCGCTCTCTTCAAACTGTGACCTCGTTTCCCCATAGTACGTAAAAAGCTCCCTTTTCAGTACATCGATTCCCTCTTTCGTCTTTGCAGATACGACGACACAGTTCTTGTGCCTGTTCAGGAGCAGAGCCTTCGTATCCCTGCGCTCCAGGAGATCTACCTTGTTGTACACATAGAGCACTGGAAGATCGTCGGCGCCTATCTCTTTCAGCACAGTATTGACCGCATCTATGCGCTCGAGTGCATCGGAGTTGTCTATATCAACCACATGGAGAAGCAGGTCAGCCTCTTTCACCTCTTCGAGGGTGGACATGAACGAAGCGATGAGGGTCGGAGGCAGCCGTTTGATGAAGCCGACGGTGTCGGTGATAAGCATGGTAACTCCATCGCCGAGCCACACTTCCCTCGTCGCAGGATCGAGTGTGGCGAAGAGTCGGTTTTCCGTGAAGAGGGAGGAGTGAGAAAGGGTGTTGAGCAGGGAGGATTTGCCCGCATTGGTATATCCGACAAGCGCTGCCTTGAATTTTGATTTTCGGTTCTTTCGAATGGTCATTCGGTGATTTTTAACCGATACGAGCTCATGCTTGATCTTGGCAATTCTCTTACGTATCCTCCTCTTATCCATCTCTATCTGTTTCTCACCGGGACCTTTCGTACCGATACCGCCGGCGATCCTCCCGAGATGGGGCCACATGTGCCTGAGCCTGGGAAGCGCGTAGATCAGTGTTGCCAGTTCGACCTGCAGCTTCGCCTCTTTTGTACGTGCTCGTTTGGCAAAAATATCCAGTATAAGCTCCGTACGCGATACGACCCTTTGCCTGATAATCTCCTTCAGGTTCCTTATCTGTACGGGTGACAGCTCGAAATCGAAGATCACGGTCCCGAGATCGTTCTCACGGGTTATCCGCCTGATATCATGCGCCTTTCCAATTCCGAGGTAGTTTGCAGGATCTATATGCTCTTTTCTGTAGAGTTTCCTTGCCTTTGGATCGAATCCAGCTGTTTCTGCGAGAAGGTGGAGCTCCGCGAGGGAGGCCTCATCCCTTTCAGCCGCTCTCCTGTCGGTATTCAACCCTATCACGAGAGCGGGAATGCTGCCGTTTACGTTTAGTATCATGCCCTATACAAATAATAAGCTTTACGCGGCAAAAATCAAGAAAAAAATCTTTTGACAAAGGCAGTTTTCCAAGCTACCATTTATTTTGATGACAGTAACACAAAAATATGCAGTACTGTTCATCATTGTTGCACTTAGCCTAGGCCTTCTCCTGCACCTGTTCGGCAGATACCGGTGGTACAGGACCTTCATAGAAGTACAGCAGAATGCCAAAAATATACAGACCGATACCTTAAATGGTACCACATCTTCGGCCGATAAAGTAGAAAAGATAGATGTAAACATCGCAGATGTGAGCACGCTGACCTCTCTCCCGGGAATAGGGAGGGAGACTGCGCTCAGGATTGTGGAATACAGGGCCGAAAAAGGGCGGTACGGGAGTATCGAAGAGCTTATCAATGTCTACGGCATAGGCCCAAAAAAGCTTGAAAAGATCAGGAAGTATGTTACGATAGAGTAGCTTCTTTCTGTATGTATAATATGATTTTCTCAAACAAAGCTTTATACTATATTAAAAGTAGTGAATATAAAGGGGGCGGAGATGGGCGACATAGAAGAAAAAACAAAGTCTCCTTTCGATAGCGAAAGCGAAGATGAAACCATTGCCCTGTCCATGGACGAGCTCGACGGTATTTTATCCGAGGCTGAGATAGTAAAGGAAGCCCAACAGAAACAACGGGATAAGGCTGAGAACGAGCCCAAAGAGGGAGGACCGGAGGGCGGCGAGGAGACGGGGCCCGGCGAGCCGGAGCTCGATGCGATCGATCTCGGTGAACCAGACCTCAGCGAGGAGCTCGGTGAGATAGACCTCGGTGAGATAGACCTCGGCGAGATAGATCTCGGCGATGATATCGGCGAAGATTTTGGTGAGGATATCAGCCTCCCCGAAGACGAAGAGATCGAGGAAGGAGTTATCTCTTTGGAGTTACCATCAGAAGATATCGACGAAGATCTGTCACACGCCGACGAGTTTGACATATCAGGAGAGATAGACGAGCTCTCACCCAAAGACCTGGAGGATATCGAGCTCGAAGTAGGTGATGTCGACACCTTCGTACAGGACCTCGAGAAAGAGTTCGAGCAGGAAGGCGACATCTCCCTGGAACAGGATGAAACCGATACCTCGGGAATCGCGGAGGAACTGGAAGCCCTCGATTCAGAGATAGAGGAACTTCCCGAAGAAATGATCGACCTCGAATCTTTGGAAGCTGAGGGGGAACCTTTTGATCTCGGCATAGAGGAGGAATCCGGCGAAGCGGGGCTCGAAGAGGCTCCTGTCCTCGGTGAAATCGATGAAAAACTGGAAGGTTTTGATCTTGAGGACCAGGAGGCGTTCCGCGAGGCAGGCATCGAAGGCATAGAGGAAGAGCTGGGCGATCTTGGACTGCCGGGGGTACCTGAGGAAGCAGAGCTTGATGAAACCGGGCTGCCCGGCATGGAAGAGGAAGAATTCGAAATCCCCGCGGAACCGCTTGCTGCGGCCGAGCCGTCGGTCGAACCGATCGAGGAAGAAACGGTGGTTCTCTCCGAAGAGGAAGAGGAGATACTGACCGAGGACCTCGATCTGGAAGCAGAGGAAGAGGAGGTCGTGACGGTTACGGGTGAAGAGCTCAGCAAGCTCGAAAAAGAGGGAGAGCAGGGAGATAAGACCTCGATCGATTCAGCGCTCTACAACGATATCACTAACATACTCAGATATATGGACACACTCCTCGGAGACCTTCCGGAAGACAAGATCAAGGAGTTTTCGAACTCATCGTACTTCGACCTCTACAAGGAAGTCTTTGAGAATCTCGGCATAGAGTAACGCTTCCCGCTATCGTGTAGGAACATAGGGCGGCCCCACCTGTCTGTAAGGAATCACCGTCTGTTGAAAGATTGGACTGAAGCGCCCCTTCTCCTTCTGGTTTGACAGAGGTGACTTTCTGCATCCGTTTATTTATCTCAATAATTGACCATCGTGTACCCTCTTCATCGTCAGTAAGACGTATGAGTGGAAATCCTTCGTATCGTACGAAACGTCGTATCGTACGATACGTTGCAGATGACAACGATAACCGGAGAAACCGACGTCTCTTCCGATAGGTGTAAGGGCCGGCAGATGATGCTTCTGGCGCTATTGAAACAGCGATACTTCTAAAGCCGCCGGCAACATCATCTTTTCTCTCTCGGTCGCGGATGACACGCTGAGAAGACCACCCTCGATCTGCTCTGTAAGCAGAGTGAGACAATCGCCATAGAGTGCCCGGGGATACTATTCCACCGAAACGGTGGATCCTATTTCTCTTTAGACAAGAGAGGAGAGGTCGTGCCCGACCGGCCCCCAACGGTACAGGAAGAGGGATTGAAACGGCGAGATCGGAGCCACATACCCTGTCGTTACAATTCTGTATCCGGCGTTTGCAGCAGACCTCGCCGTGAAAAGGAGCAGGCTATGAAAGAAAATATCGAGACGACAGAGAAGATTCTGCGGAAGGCTCATAAAGAGAAGAGGAGTACACTCTTCGAACACGAGGTGTACGGAATACTCAAGGGGATGGGGATCAGAACTCCGGTGCACATCTTCATCCGTGATGTGAATGAGATCACATCCAACACACTCTCTCTTTTCAAGCGAAAAGATAGTACTGAAGGTCCAGTCAGTCGGGATTCCCCACAAGCAGAAAGCCGGAGGTGTAAAGTCCGTCTATAAGGACCTCGATTTCGTGAAGTACACGTTCAGCAGGATGAAAGAGGAGGTCGGTCGGCAGTATGACGACATCGAGGGCATACTCCTCTGCGAACACATCGAATATTCAAAGGACCTGGGAAACGAGATCCTTCTCGGTATACGCGAGAGCGAAGCGTTCGGCCCTCTCATCTCCTTCAGCAAAGGCGGAACCGACGCCGAGCACTTTGCAGGCAACTTCTCCCCGCCGAACCTCATCCTTGCCCCCATAGACAGGAAGTGGCACAGGGAGTGACACAGGCCCTGCTCGAATCGACTCGAATCCAGAAGAAGTACATGACTGAGGGCCACACTGACTACGTTAACAGGATAGTCGATGCTGGAGTAAAGTTCAGCAACCTTGCCACGACATTCTCGAACTTTCTTACTTCCGACACCCGGTTCGTACTGAAGGAGTTCGAGGTGAACCCCTTCATTTTCGACTTCGAGGGGAACTTCATAGCCATCGACTGTTTTGCGAGGTTCGAGCGAAGGGCTCAGGAACAGGTTGATCTCACCGTACCCCCGAAGCAGACCCTGAAACCGTTCTTCGAGCCAAAGAACATCGCCGTGGTCGGCATCTCGGCAACAGATAACTCGAAGTCCGGAAACATCATTGTAAAAAACCTCATCAGCCTGAACCGTAAGAACATCTATTGCGTCAACCCGAAAGGAGGCGAGATAAAAATAGCCGGGCGAGTACTCCCTCTCCACCGCTCAATAGGGGAGATCGAGGGCCCAATCGATCTCGCCATCATCTCGGTTCCCGCGGAGGCTACCATCCCAATTGTCGAGGATTGTGCCAGGATGAATGTGCGTGCGATCATTCTCATCCCTGGAGGATTCAGTGAGATAAGCAAGAACATCGACGTGGAGAAGCGGATACTGGATATTTGCCGGGAGAACAGGATCAGGGTAATGGGACCGAACTGCCTCGGAATCGTATACGCCGGCGACGGAGAGGGTGACGGAATGAACACATTCTTCATTCCTGAAGAAAAGTTCAGCATCGATCTCGAGAGAAAAGACAGAAACGTCGCCATCCTGAGCCAGAGCGGGGCTCTCGGGATAACAGAAATCTACAACATGCGAAACGCGATCGCCCCGAAGGTAATTGTGAGCTACGGAAACCAGATTGACATCGACGCGAGCGACCTCGCAAACTACTTCGAAAATAACCCGGTGGTCGATGTGATCGGTTTCTACATAGAGGGGTTCAGGCGGGGTGCCGGGAGAAAGTTTTTCAATACCACGAGGCGCAGCAAGAAACCGATCATCGTGTACAAAGCCGGGAGGACCGAGGCGGGCAAACTCGCGGCGCAGTCCCATACCGCGAGCATCTCCGGAGAATACGCGGTCTGCAAGGCGGCGATGAAACAGGCCGGGCTTGTGGTCGCGGACACGATGCTGGATCACGGCGACTTCATCAAGACCTTTGCACTGCTTCACGACTTCGAGGTTACCGGCAACCGCGTGGCTATCGTCACCAATGCCGGTTACGAGAAGACCTACGCAGCGGACAACATAGGAGGACTCACCCTCTCCGTCCTGGACGATGAGACAAAGAGCGCACTCGTGAAGGTGCTCCCCGGGTTCGTGAAGGCGGACACCCTCCTCGATCTCACGGCGATGGCTTCCGACGAACTGTTCGAGCGATGTATCGAGATCCTTCTCAGATCGAAGACAACGGATGCACTCTTTATATCCATCGTACCTCAGGCGCAGGTGATACACACAACAGACAGGGAGATCGATGGGTACAAGCTCAATATCGCTGCGACAATCGTCGAGATCGTCCACCGCTACAAGAAACCCACGGTAGTATCGATCAACGTCGTCTCCGGTTCTGATGCGGTGTATAACAAGCTCGGACAGGTGCTCGATATGGGGAGGGTTCCCACCTTTCTCACGGCAGAACGGGCCATGGTCTGTCTCAACGAGTTCATAAAGTACAGAACAACAAAGGACTCCAAGGCTTACAGCGAGTGGCTCCGCGAATAGGCATAGGATCCTCGGACTGAAGTCCGTTGGCATTAAATCCGATTTTAAAGTCCCCTAATGTGGACAAGCCACATTCTTGATTAAAATATTTTCTTGCCAAAAAGGCAAGAAAATCAGTATTAAGGTACTAACCCCCATTTCTCACAAAATTCTGTCAATATTTGAACATAGGGGGTTTAATCCCCATTCCTTATGTGCAATCGTAATATGAAGGTCAATACCCATTCCTTTACGAAGGAATGGGTATTTTGGCGCTTTTCTCACTGTAAACTCTATTTTTTATATAAAAATATAAACTACTATCATATCATCACTAAGCTCCATTGATATGGAATCTGATTGCATATCAATCTATGAGAAAACCGCGCTAATGCAATAAAAATCCGATATTCCCTGTTCAATGTAATAGAAATCGTTCAACAAAAAGGGGGACAGAATGAGAAACTTCAATCTCGTCGTGATGGAGGGCAGGCTGGTGGGCGACCCTGAAATCCGCTACACACAGAACGGAACCGCACTCTGTAGCTTTTCGATAGCAAACAACAACTCCTACTACAAAGGAGACGAGCTGCAGGAGGAGGTGTGCTTTATCGACGTAACCGTATGGTCAAAACTCGCCCAGCACTGCAGCGAGTACCTCAAAAAAGGGAGGCGGGTACTGCTTAACGGGAGACTCAAGCAGGACCGGTGGCAGGATTCCGAAGGAGGCTCCCACTCCAAGATCGGACTCGTATGCTACGGTGTCCGGTTCCTCGACCGGCACAATGAAGAGGAGGAAGAGAAGGAAGAGAAGGAAGAAGACTAACACCCATTTCTCACAGATCAAGGTTAACAGCAGGGAATAGGTGTTCAGCGCTTTTCAGTCTTTTTGCTTTTTGTCCAGTATGCGGTTTTTTACGAACGCCTGAAGGCTGTCTCGGTCCGCTGCCGGCATGGGGCGAAATGCATAAAGCAAACCCTGAATTTTATCGATAATGATCTTGAAAACTTATTGAATCCGTTTTGTCTATGAAAAAAACAGGGCTTCGAACTATCTTTCGATTGACAGGTGTGATCCTTCTTCTGCTTGTAAACAGCAGTGCAGCCTTTGCGGCCAACCCAAAGGACGTAAGAGAACCGCAGCCGCCGCTCGTGACCGATAACGGTGTTCTGTTCTCCTACAGGGCGGAAGGGAAGGCTCCGAAGTATGTCAAGGTAATCGGAGACTTCAACGGCTGGGAACAGTCCTACTTTCTCGTTAAGAACCGATACGGTGTGTTTGTGTTCCTCTACGACAAGACGAGGGAGAAAGGCGTGGTCCTCGATGACGGGCGCTACAGGTACCGCTTTCTCGTCGACGGAGTCTGGATGAACGATCCATCCCACACCCGTAAAGAGTACGATGATAGAGGTACGGCCCTCTCCTACTTCGATGTCCCTGCGCCGATCGTTATCGCAAAGCAAAACCCGGTCCTCGCGAGGGACCGCACCTATGTATTCTACTATGAAAACGATACTGCCAGAGATGTCTACCTTATCGGAGATTTCAACAACTGGAACCCCTACTCGCTCCCGATGAAACGGAACAAGAGCGGACTGTGGGAAAGAGAGGTTGATATCCTTCCAGGCGCCTACGCGTACATATTCCTCGTTGACGGGGTATACAGAAAAGACCCGCTCGGCACCACGGTTGTGTACGACCGGTTCGACAATGAGTTCTCCCAGCTACAGCTTCCTTGAAGATGAACTTCCATGAAGATCAAGCTTCCGTGAAGCTGAACTTCCATGAAGATCAAGCTTCCTTGAAGCTGAGGCTTCAGGGAATCCTCTTCCAATATTCTGATACCGATATCTGCATGCAGTAGCCCCATGCCCTCTGAAAGCAATTGTTCTTCACCGTATAGAGCTTATAATGGGGCGATTGCAAAAGACCCGGTACCGGATTAACCCCCATTTCTCACACAGGAATAGGGGGTTCCATCCCCGTTTCTCATGACCAACAGCAAACTGTAAGTAACGGGGCTTTTGGCGCTTTCCTCACCGTAAATATTATTTTTTACAGCTGCCAAGTCATCATTTAAATCCATTACTATGCAATTTGTGAGAAAACCGCATTAATGTCCTTGCAGGCGGCTTTCATCCTTTCAAACCGTTTTCAGTACTAAAAAACCTCCGGACTGTATCCTACATGCCCATGTCGAAAATACAGACCGTAATGATAGGTTCGCCATTTTGCATTTCGGGAAAGAATATAAAAAACGCAGAGTGGGTTGTGACGGTTCCCGCTGCGCCGCTCTTTATACGCATGCGTCTCAAAACCCGGACAAAAGCCCTCAGAACTCGTTCGGTCATGGTTTAAGGAGAGCTTCAACGAACCCGCAATGAGGGTTTACAGGGTTTTTGTCCTAATCATAATTCGAGTCTATCACATGATAGGAACATTGTGGTAATAGGGTGATACGGGCAGTGCTCGCCCTTATGGGCATGCGTCCTCCTGGACGAACGCGTTCTCCTGGACGCGAACCCTCCTAGGGCTTTGGTACAGCCCTGTAGGCGTAGGAGTCGGGAACGATAAAGAGTGCCCTCTCGCCGAGCAGGTTCCCGTCCTCTTTCAGTATCTTTACAGAGTAAGAACCAGTTCTGTCGAACAGGACCTTTAGAGAGAAAGAGGTCCAGTGAGGTCTGATCGGGATCGTTTTTGCATCGTAGTACTCCGGTCCTTCCGTACCAATCCTGGAGATCTCTACAGTTGCGCTTCCGGTATCCAGAGTCTCTCCCGATTTTACAAAGATGGTCACATTACCTCTTGTAAAAGCGGTCGAGCTGCCTATCGGCTTCAGCTTGATGTAATCCACGCTCTCGCAGAAGATCAGCCTCGGTCTCGAATAGAACTCTCCCACCCTCTCATATCCGAAGAAGAATATGACGGCAAGAACGACGGCGATCCCGACGGATATAAGAACCCACATCCCTGTCCTCTTTTGCGATCTCACAGGGGGCGCATACGCCGTAGGTACAACGGCAGCCTGCTCCCGGGCTCTTTGTTCTTCTGCGATCTCCTCAACACCCTCCTTATACTCGCTTCTGAACCGCTCTCCTATCTTCCTCTCGGAAAGCTCTCGCGTAGGGTGAGTACGCTCTTTTCTTTTCAGAACCGTCCTGGCCTGCTTCCTGAGAAACGAGGACCCCAGTACGGCCGTGAAGAGTGAGAAACCGATAAGGAATATGAGGACAAAAATCGCAATGAGCATCATCGGCCTGAATCACCTTTACTAGGAAATCGCTACAAATTGATTTTCGGTTCTTTTTATTACTAACTAAAATATTTAGATCTAAAATCGAGTCTCCGGATTTTACATGCAATACCCCTCACATCAACCCTCCCCCCTCAAGCGGGGGGAGGGGGGTTATTTGTATCGATTTTTTTTGAGGAGTGTCGAAGATTCCTTCCGATAAGAAATTTAACCCCCATTTCTCACACAGGAATGGGGATTTTAGCGTTTTTTTCACCGTAAATATTATTTTTGGCCTATCCGGTTGACTCCCGTAGAGTAACAGATAGTTTTTATGTGTGGAAGATTATCCAAAGACGATTTTTGAGTTCGAGCAGCGTTTCGCTACAGAACAATCCTGTCGTGATTATTTGTTTCAAATTCGCTGGCCGGATGGCTTTTGCTGTCCACGATGTGGCCATAGAAAGGCTTGGTATACTAAGAGGAACCTTTATCGCTGTGAGCATTGTGACTTTCAGGTATCAATCACAGCGGGTACGATCTTTCAAAGCACTCGTAAATCGTTGAGGCTATGGTTCCGGGCGATGTGGTATGTTACGAATCAGAAGAATGGCGTGAATGCACTTGGACTACAACGTGCATTGGGATTGACCCGATATGAAACAGTTTGGACATGGCTTCACAAACTACGTGTTGCTATGGTACGTCCTGGTCGGGATCGTCTGTCAGGTACTGTAGAAGTGGATGAGACATATATTGGGGTTACGAGATTAAACCGGATAGGCCATTATTATTTTTTACAGCTGACAAGTCATCCGGAAAACCGCATTAAAATGGCTTGAAAAAAGCCCTCCCCGTATGTATAAAGTACAAAGGGTTCTCTCATACTCGCAAGGCCTCACCGGATATCAGTTTCGGCACCCTTTTTTATCATATGCTCCGGAGGCCGAAAAACAATCTCGTCTCGGGAGACCCCCAGACCAAGACTATGTAGTTTTTTAGACGACAGTCGATAAAAGAATATAAGGAGAGTTCACGCGATGCATAGACCGGCGATTGAAGGAGGAAAACCTGTCCGCGACACAGCACTTTCCTTTTCCCCTCCGGACATCAGATCCTGTGAGATAGAGCGTGTCACAGAGGTTCTGAAGTCGGGATGGATAACACGAGGGAAAGTGTGCGATGAGCTCGAACGGGATCTTGCATCATATACAGGTGCGAAGCATGCCGTCTGCCTGAACTCGGCCACTGCCGGGCTTTTTCTGTCTCTCAAGATCGCCGGAGTGGGAGAAGGTGGCGAGGTCATCACCTCCCCGTATACCTTTGCCGCATCTGCCAATGTGATACTCCATGCAGGGGCACGTCCTGTGTTCGCGGATGTTGAAGAAGACTCCTTTCAGATATCTCCGGGTGAAATAGAAAAGAGTATCACGGGGTATACGAGGGCCATAATACCGGTTCACTTCGGCGGCCATCCCGCCGACCTTGGTGAGATCAAAAATATCGCAAAGAAACACAACCTGCTGGTAATCGAAGATGCGGCGCATGCTATCGGTGCAGAATACGGAAGGCGCAAGATCGGCAGCGGAGACGGTATATGCGTCTTCTCCTTCCATGCGGTGAAGAACGTAACCACCGCAGAGGGAGGCGCGGTCACGACGGATGACGAAGATCTCATCGATAAGCTCAAGCTCTACTCCCTCCACGGTCAGACGAAGGACGCCTTATCAAAGCTCAAGTCCGGTGGGTGGAAGTATGACATCGCTGTTCCGGGCTATAAGTTCAATTTGACCGATATTCAGGCTGCTATAGGTATCGAGCAGCTCAAACGGATCGATGAGAACCAGAACAAACGGAAGAACATCGCACAGAGGTATGAAAATATTCTCAGGGCGTTCGATTTTGTCCGAACTCCGAAGGTAAAAGAGGGTATGGTAAGCTCCTGGCACCTCTATCCTGTCCTCATAGATTTTTCGAGACTCAAGGTAGACAGGGACCGCCTCATCGAATCTCTCACAGCGGAGAACATCTCATCAAACGTTCATTACATACCTGTTCACCTCATGAGCTACTACAGGGAGACCTTCGGGTATAAACCGGAAGATTTTCCCGTTTCCTACTCGCTCTACCTCAGGGAGTTGAGCCTTCCTATTTATCCCCAGATGACGGAGCAGGATGTGAACGATGTCGGCGAGGCCCTGTGCCGTCTATTCCAGTACTACAAAAAATAAACCGATTTTCTTATCCTCCGCTTTTCGTTATACTTAGTTTCTGGCGATTGATATGTAAGCCGCGGCGCAATGTTATAAATGTTCATGGCGGGTTATTTGCCGGAACAGATAGATCATACACCATAACACCACTCCACGAGAGGATACCATGCATCCTACACTCGTAAGGCTCGGTCCTATCGAGATCAGATACTACGGCCTGATGTACGTGATAGCGATAGTAGCGGGTATCTTCCTCCTTCAGCGGGAGATCCCGAGAAAGAAGATCGCTCTCACGAAGGACGAAGTCATAAGCTATGTCTTCTGGCTCGTGATCGGAGGCATTCTCGGAGCGAGGATCTACTATGTGCTGTTCATGTGGAAGCAGTTCTACGCCCAGAACCCGCTCGAGATCTTCGCAATCTGGCACGGAGGGCTGGCGATCCACGGCGGAATCATTGGAGGAGCCGCCTCGATCATCCTCTACGCGAAGAGCAAGAAGATCCATTTCTTCGATCTCCTGGATGCGACGGCGCCGCTGCTCGCTCTCGGACAGGCCCTCGGGAGATTCGGGAACTTCATGAACGGAGACGCTCACGGCCTCCCAACCTCGCTGCCGTGGGGTATCGTGTTCCCCAGGGGAAGCATTGCAGGGAACGAGTTTCCCGGACAGCCGCTTCACCCTGTCATGCTCTACGAACTTGCCCTCAACCTCGTCAACTTCCTCATCCTGTGGAAGCTCAGGAAGCGCGACTACAAGCGCGGATTCATTCTCGCTGTGTATCTTTTAAACTACGGCATCATCCGGTTTTTTGTAAGCTTCCTGAGGGCTGACAGCCTCATGCTGGGAAAACTGAGGGGAGCGCAAGTGCTGAGCGTGATATTCGTGTGCTGTTCCCTCCTCTTCCTCCTCCTCTTCAAACTGTGGAAGAGGGAAGAAGCGGAGACAAAGGCCTGAAAGTGAAGCCTTCTTTTGCAACGGGCTTCAGACAACACTATATCAATAAAAAATGAAAGGTACATAAGGATGAACATCGTCGCAGACCTGCACACTCACACAGTTGCAAGCGGGCATGCCGCCGACACCATTCGAACGGTCTGTGAAAAGGCCAGGCAGAAGGGGCTTGACGGGGTCGCGATTACAGACCATGGGCCCGGGGTGCCGGGGGGTGCAAACCCCATATATTTCATGGCTCTCAAAAGGATGTTGAGAGGCATCGAAACACCCGTCAGGAAGATCGCCGGAATAGAGGAAGACATCAGTAATGTCAAAGGAGACCTCACTCTCGACGACGAGGTCCACAGGAGCCTCGAGATAGTAACTGCAGGGTGTCATCCCTACACCTGGATTGCAGAACAACCGATGAAGGTGCGGACGGACGCAATCATAAATGCCGTTACAAGAAAAAATATCCAGATCCTCACGCATCCGGTCGCATCATTCTGCGACTTCGACCTTCCCGCGGTAATAGGTGCATGTACAGATGCAGGGGTCGCGCTGGAGCTCAATGAGAGCAAAACAGAGGATGTCGGAACGATCTTAAAATTTCTTGAAATGTGCGCGAAGAGCGGCGCGCGTATCGTGTTATCCAGTGACGCTCACGTCGCGGAGGAGGTCGGCATCTTTCACCGGGGGGCCTCGATACTTAAGACCGCACGGTTCCCGGAGGAACTCGTGATCAACAGATCCGCAGATGCCATCGAGTCATTCTTCGGTATAGGGCTGCAGGTGCAATGAAAAAGATCCTTTTCGGTTCCCGCATTTTCACACCAGAACTCATTATATTCGACAAGGACGGTACACTGGTAGACTTCGAGTCCACCTGGGTCCCGCTGCTCGACATGCGCGTTCAGCAGATACTCGACAGACTGGGTGCAGGCTTTCAGAAAAAAACCATGAAGGAGGAGCTGTACAGCAGCATCGGCGTCAGTGCCAATTCGATCGATCCCCGCGGCCCGTTTCCTCAAACCTCTACCGCTGAGGACGAGGTGATAGCCGCAGCGGTGCTGTACAGACACGGCATACCCTGGCAGAGAGCGAAAAAAATAGTACGGGAAAGCATGATAGAAGCTGAGAAGGCCCTTGACCGTCCGAAATATGCAAAACTGCTCCCAGGTACAAGAGAGACGCTCAGCTCCCTCCACAATCACGGCATTCGCCTCGCCGTCGCGACGGCAGACCTCACTGGCATTACAAACGCAATACTAAAGCGCCTCGACATCGACGGTCTCTTCGATATCGTACTAGGAGCGGATAGTGTACAACGAGACAAGCCTGACACAGAGATGATAGAGACGGCAGTTTCCAGCATTGGCGCAACGCCAGAGAGAGTCGCGTTTGTCGGGGATACGGTCAACGACATGGAGATGGGCAGACAGTCCGGCATAGGCCTCGTCGTCGGGGTTTTAGAAGGAGGGGTCACCCCCCGGGAGTACCTGGAAGAGCTTGCCGATCTGGTGATTGATTCAGTGAGGGATATCAGGGCTGCCGGCAGGTAGAAACTTCCGCTTTTCAGGATTTGAGAACCTTGTCGAGGATCTTCCCCCACATCAGGCTGAATTTCTCGAGGGTGAAGTCTTTCACCCTCTCTTTTGATTTATTCGTATATTTCTGCCTCAATCCTTTATCGAGGAGCATTCTAAAGAGCGTATCCGCCCAGATCAACTCCGTAGCGCTGAGAGGTGCACCTGCGGAGTAGAACCGATCGTCGAAAGTAGGCATAAGAACCCCGTACTCCGCAAACTCCGGCTCCTTAGTCTCTCTTCTGATGTCCGTCCCCGGCGCAAGCACCTCTCTGGGCCCTGCTCTGCAGTCAGCGGAGACAACAGGAGCTCCGCACACCCTGTTTCCGAGGTCCTCTGCCAATCGCACGAGGCATCCCTTCAAAGGCCCTTCTCCGAGTATTAAAAGCCTGCTCCCAGGCATCTTTTTCCTTACCTCTGTGAAAACCCTTATAAGGTGCCACTGCCCCTTCTGCTTCGCCAGCCTCCCTACCGTTGTAATCAAAGGCCCTCGTGATAGAAAATCCTCGATTTCCGGCATTAGAGGCTCAGAAGAGAGGCGCCTCATCAACTCCTGCTGATAGCCGTAATACACAACCTCGATTCCCGACGGATCAAGTCCGAAGAAACGCTCCAGATCGTCCTTCACCCCTTTTCCCGGAACGACAATGCGATCAGTATATCTCTGGCTTCTTCGGATGAATCTCTTATAAACGGGGTTTCTGAGAACCTTGATGTGAAGGGGCAGTTCCTCTTTTATGATATGCAAGGACTGGTATACCCGAAAGGAAAAGATTTTCTTGGGACATGGCTCTCTTAAACGAATGAGGCTGAGGAGTAAACACACACGTTCGAGATATCCGATAACTATATCGTACTGCTTCCGCTTTAAAAGTCTCTTCAACCTCATCCACTGGAGAGGAAAGAGGAGTGCCTTTAAGAAAAAACTCGAACGGCCGCTTATTCCGGTAAGATTTACCGTTGAAACCCCATGGGGCGTTTCATACTGCGCACCGGATTCGAGCGTTATGATGTCCACCTCATATGTGGCCTTCAGTGCCCCGGCAAGAATTAAAAGGTTTCTCTCTGCCCCACCGCCGTAGATCGAAGGAATAATGAGTGCAATTTTTTTTCTTTTCATATTATGAGTGCGCTGATTATGCGGGCTACAGCTTTTTCTCCCAGTTCCATGCGGTTTCTACAATATAGGACAGATCGTCATGCTTCGGTTCCCATCCGAGCCTCTTTTTCAGCTTCGACGGATCGGCAACGAGAAAGGGAGGATCCCCCGGACGTCGAGCTTCTTGTGTTACAGGGAAATCGACACCTGTTATTTTTTTCGCTGTCTCTACCACCTCCCGCACCGAGCTTCCGTGTCCGTAGCCACAGTTGAACAGATCACTATTATTGCCATCGAACAGGTATTCCAAGGAGACTGTGTGGGCGTCAGCAAGGTCGTTGACGTGTATGTAATCGCGGATGCAGGTGCCGTCTGCTGTCGCATAGTCCGTACCGTAGATCGGGAGGCTCTCAAGCTCCCCCTTTGCGGCCTTGAGGCATCTCGTGATGATGTGGGTCGCCTTGGGGTACCTCTGCCCGATACTTCCTCCCGGGTCCGCTCCCGCCACGTTGAAATATCGTAACGACACGTACTGGAAGCTTGAATAAGCGGACGAGACATCCTGCAGCACGCGTTCCACCATAAGCTTCGTCCTGCCGTAGGGGTTAATGGGAAGAAGAGGAGCTTGCTCATTTACAGGTTCGTTTTTTGGGGGGATCCCGTACACAGCGGCAGTCGAGGAGAACACAAAACATGTGATGCTGTTTTTAAGCAGGAGCTCTATGAGGTTGATTGTATTTACGGTGTTGTTCACATAATATTTCAGAGGATCTTGAACGGATTCAAAGACCTGGATCGACGCCGCAAAGTGCATCACCGCATGCGGTTTGAAATCACCTATTACCGTACCGAGAAGTTTTTTATCGGCGAGGTCGCCTACAACGAGCTCGCCGTAAAGAACGAGATCCCTATGTCCTGTGGAGAGGTTGTCATATACGATTATCTCGTGCCCCTTCTCGCCGAGCGCCTTTACTACGTGGCTCCCGATATACCCCGCCCCTCCTGTTACCAGAATCCTATTTTCCATGGCGTTAACTGACAAATCAACATTTAGATCAGTGAAAAAACCGCACTAATCGTACTCGTTCTTTAGTATTCCGAGTATCTCCTGTCTTAGATTTGGTATATCTTCTTTTATGGTATTCCAGACTATTTCATTATCAATTCCAAAATATTCATGAATAAGCTTATTTCGAAAATCTTTTATATCTTGATACAAAGGGGTAGGATATTTTGCTTTAACAGCTTCAGATAACTTGCCGACAGCTTCCCCAATTATTTCAAACTCTCGAATAGTGGCAGAAAATGTCTTTCTATCATTTATAAATTGGGCAAACGTAATATTTTTCGTGTATTCTTCCATGGCTGAAACAGATTCCAATATGTCATGTAAATATAACTCATCATTTCTATTGGACATAAATGATCTCTTTTTCTATTTGCTTTTTTGCATGAGGTTTTAAAGTACTCTCAATACCTAAATCGACTTTTTTACCAAACACATTTGAAAGTTCCCTCTCGAGTGATAAGAAATTGTGCAGTTTTTTATATTTTTTATCTAGTTCAACACTAATATCAATATCACTACTTTGTGTGTTCTCATTTTTAGCATAGCTACCAAATAAGCCTATTTTTATTACTCCAAAACGTTCCCTTAATTCTTGTTTGTGTTCTTTTAAATATCTCAATATCTCATCTTTATTCATTTTGTGTCTCACTTTTAAAAATTATTAAATTTATGAAAAACAATTCTACGCATTAGGAAAATATTTTTTTTTGATCATATTAAAGTAAAAGCTCCTCCGGCCTCATGTCCTTAATTTACCTCAATCACCTGATATATTTAATCCTTTTTTACCGGTGAAAACCTCAGAAACCGGCTCGCCATTCTTTTGATCTCTCACAATATAATATACTGCATTGATAGCACCGGCAAGCAGCCAGAATGGAACCGCAGACTGAAACGCCCATATCGTGCAGTTTGTGAGCTGTGCAACGAGCATTGCGAGAAAGCTCGCCCCTAATCCTAAAGCAATATGCCTGTACCTGTACAGCTTGTAAGACTTGAGCCACCGGTATATAAAAAGACCGATTATGGACAGCCCGAATATCATGCCGAACAGTCCGTTCTCCGCCCAGAACTGGAGCACGATATTATGTGCGTACGCAAACTTTTCTCCCCCGTATAGGTCGGAGAAAGCCCAGAAGTTGTTCGTACCGACGCCGGTAAGCCAGTGGTCTCCTATCATGTTCCATGCGACCTGAAAGGTAAATACCTGCCCTACATTTATCACATAGTCGCGAACCGATTTTTCAATAATATATGCATAGAACTTACGCACTCCCCATAAAGAATCCATGCTCAGAGATACCGCTACCACCGCTGCAAGGATCAGGAAAAACAGTACGAGCCTTTTGTAATCAGAGGCGAGCAGAACGATCACAAGAACAAAAAAGGCGATTCCACCCCCCCTGTCTCCGGTGAGAATTATTCCGAAAGAGCAGAAGAGAAGATATATAAACCCCAGCCATGGTCCCCTCCTCTCACCCCTCTCCCTTATCCAGCCGTATCCTATCCCTCCAAGCAGAATTATCATGTCCGGAGTAGACCCTTCGCTCATGAAATAAAAGCTGTAATCGTGGAGCTGTCGGCCGATTGTTGCTATGCTGCGTATGAACAGGGCAGAGAGATACAGGACAACAACCATAGAGATAAGGAAACCTGCAGGGATCACGGCCCTGACAAAGGTGTTCTCCTGCTCGGATAAAGAAACCCTCGTGTATACCACAGGTAAAAAAATCAGGAAAAACCAGAGTACAGAGAGAGACACCGAAACCCACCTGTCGATTGAGAGCAGGGAAGAGATTACATTGTTGAGCATAAACAGAGAGAGCAGGGTAATAAACGGCCTGTCCTTCAGTGTCTGGGTCACATACACCCTGCGGTTTTTAAAAAGAAGAAAGAGAATGAAAAGGGGTATAAGCAGTATCGACGTATACGCCCCGAACCCGAGCCATGTGAGCGCGAAGATTACAACAAGGCAGACCCGCTCGGGCGTAAATTCCTTCAATGATACGATTTTTTTCACCGGCTGCCTTCTTTTAATATTCAGGATTTTTCCGGCTGGAAACTTTACTGAAAGCCAACCTTCTCTTAGCGTTTAAGAGATATCTCAATTGACCAGTTTCGAACCATCGTCTTTGCATTCATGTAAGTTATTAAAATCGTATTCTGCCACGAACTGCTTCATAAAACAGCGTATCGATTTTGCATCGTAGCCGTAGACATCGTCGAGGTCCATCCCGAGGAGCTTCTCTATAGCGGCTTTATTGTAATCCTCACCCCTCGAATCAAGGATCAAAATTTTTTCATTCTCCGTTTCTCTCATACACTCTTTCTTGTAGAAGAGCTCTTCATAAAGCTTCTCACCGGGTCTCAGGCCTGTAAAAACGATTTCTATGTCCTTCCCGGGCTCATATCCATAAAACCTGATGAGATTCCTGGCGATATCGAGCACCCTGTGCTGTTTCCCCATGTCCAGGACAAATATTTCTCCCCCTTTTGAATAGACAGAGGCATTTATCACGAGTATGGAGGCTTCAGGAATAGTCATAAAGAATCTCTTCATATCGCGGTGGGTCACTGTCACGGGGCCTCCGCTCTTGATCTGCTCCTGAAACAGAGGAATAACAGATCCCCTGCTCCCGATGACATTACCGAACCTCACGATGGCGGTCGACAACCCCTTTTCATTGTGGTAGTAGAGCGTAACAAGCTCCGCAATCCTTTTCGTCACACCCATGACGCTTACCGGATAGACGGATTTATCGGTAGAAACGAGTACGAACTTGTCAACCTTATGCTTTTTCGAGAGGTTTAGGAGCTGCAGGGTACCTCCCACATTGTTCCTGAAAGCCTCGGCTTCGTTGTACTCCATCAGCGGGACATGTTTGTGCGCCGCGGCGTGAAAAACCGTGTCCGGTCTGGTCTCCGAGTACACTTTATCCATGAGATGAGAATCTTTAATATCGACCACCCTGTAAATGATATCGGGTTTATACCCCAGATATCCCATATCCCTCTGGATCTCCTTGATAAGCGTATAGAGAGTGAACTCGCTTCTATCGATTGCGATGAGCTTTTTTATCTTGAAGTTTAAGAGCTGTTTGCATATCTCCGCCCCGATACTCCCTCCCGCACCGGTCACGAGGACAACCTTGTCCTTGTAATTCTTCTCGATACCGGCAACATCCACCTTCACCTCCTCTCTTCCGAGGAGATCGTCTATACTGATAGATCTCAATGAGCCTATAAGGGGCCTCTTGCCCAGAAGCTCTATGATGGAAGGGAGAGTCTTGATGGAGATATCTTTAGCTGTCCTTCTTATATGAGTTACCATCCTGTTGATAACCTCGGATCCGGCAGACGGCATGGCAATCAGCACCTCGTCCACATTGTTATCGGCCGCCACTTTATCTACGTTCCCCGTATTGTCGAAGATCTTTTTACCGTTTAAAATTTTCCCTATTTTCAGAGGGTCGTCGTCGATGAACCCCACGACGTTTTTGCCCAGGCCCTCTCTCGACAACTCAGCAAGAATTGTTCTTCCCGCCTCGCCTGCTCCTGCTATCAGAATTCTCCTCTCGGTCAGGACACCCTCACCAGCCTTCTCTTTATGATTGTTCCTGTTCCTCCTCTTTGAAAAATAATCCCGTATCAGCACCCTGTAGAAGATGGTCCCTATCAGTATGAAGAAGAAGGTGAGAATGAACACCAACCTCGAGTAGTTCAGCCTCAAAACGAACACGATAAAGATGAACAGCAAGAATCCGGCAACATTCGCCAGGCCGAGTTTGTACACATCATTGATGTTGGAATATTCCCAGATGATTCTGTAGATCTGGAAGATATAGAAAGTGAAAAGATAGGGGAAAAGCAATAAAATGAAATGGATCGTGTCCAGGAGAAACAGGTGCTGACCGAGGTCCGGATAGAACCTCAGGACATACGAGATTGCATAGGAAGCGACTATCAATAAGAGATCTGTCAGGATGAAAAGCGACCTCTTTTTGCTTACCCTGTAGACTATCTCCACTTTTCACTCCAGATTTTGCACTAAAGGGCCCATTACTGCAATAACTTCTACATACTTTTCAGCAGGTTGAACCGCTTTTCCACCCTCTTTAATGTTTCTTCCTTTTTACAGAAGCAGAATCTAACCTGGTTTTTCCCCTTCCCCGCCGTTGCATAGAAAGATGATCCAGGGACCGTCGCCACCTTTGTAGTTTCTATAAGCTTCCTGCTGAAGGAAAAATCATCCTCCACGCCGAACTTCTTCATAAGATCATCTACGTCCGTCATTATATAGTACGCGCCTTCCGGCATATAAGGCTTGAACCCGCATGTTTCTATTAATTGGAAAAGAAAATTCCTCGCCTTGAGGTAGCGTGCGCAGAGTTTCTCATAGTAGCTTTCGTCCATGCGCAAAGCAACAACTGCGGCATTCTGCAGCGGCGTGGCCGCACCGACCGTTAAAAAATCATGGACCTTTCGGATTCTCGATGTGATCTCCTTACTCGCTATGGCCCAGCCGACCCTCCAGCCTGTTACGGAGTATGTTTTCGATATGGAGTTTATGGTGATCGTCCGGTCATTCATACCATGGAGCGAGGCTATGGACACATGCTTTCTTCCATTATATACGATATGCTCGTAGATTTCATCTGTCACGGCATAACAGTCATATTTCATACACAGTTCTGAGATCTCTTCCATCTCCTCTCTTGAAAAAACCTTCCCTGTCGGGTTGTTCGGCGTGTTTATGATGATGGCCTTCGTTTTTTCATTGAATGCTGCTTCCAGCTCTTGCGGATCGTACCCCCAGTGCGGAGGGTAGAGCGTCACAAAGCGCGGCGTCGCCCCGGAGAGGATAGTATCGGGCCCGTAGTTCTCGTAAAAAGGTTCGAATATTACAACTTCCTCTCCCGGGTTAATTATCGACTTGAGGGTCGATATCATAGCCTCTGTTGAGCCGCAGGTCACGGTTATATCCGTATCGGGATTGCAGTATATCCTGTTATACCTCTCCACCTTCACGGCAATCGCCTCTCTAAGCCGGGGTTGTCCGAAAGTGACCGGATACTGATTGCAGTCTTTCCTTATTGCTTCTATGGCAGCCTCTTTGATTTCAGCGGGTGCTTCAAAGTCCGGCATACCCTGAGACAGGTTGTCCCCTCCGACAGAGTCGCATATCCGCGTCATTTCACGGATCACGGATTCGGTAAACTGGTCGGTAATATAGGAGAGTGCTTTCACTTTGAGATGCACCTCGTTTTATTATTTAAAATCATCCGAAAACGAATATCTAATTCAATAAAAAGAGACGATGAATTGTCATTCAGTTTCGTTCTTCGAACTCAACAGTCGCCTTCGGCTCGTAATGACAAAACCGCCCATTTTAAAGAAACTCATTTTTTCAAATATTCATTTCCCAAGCGAACCTACTTTTTAAAGAACCTTCTCACGTATTTAATCACATACTCCACCTGCGCGTCTTCTATCTCTACATTCATCGGCAAGGAGAGAACTTGTTTTGAGATCGATTCTGTTTCCGGAAAGTCTCGCTCAATAAACCCGAGCTCGGCATAGCTATAGTACGGTCTTCTCCAGTGAATCAGGACCTCCACCCCGTTCTCCTCGAGATAGGAGGCCAGCTCATCTCTGCGATCCGTACGGATGACGTAGTTCTGGTACACATCATAGTACCTTTTGTCTTCGAAGTGCGGAAGAAAAAGTCCCTCTATCCCGCCTAACCCGTCCCTGTACTTCTCTGTGATCGCACGCCGCCTTTCTATCCAGCGGGGCATATGTCGCAGCTTTACATCGAGAAACGCAGCCTGCAGATTGTCCAGAAGACAGGTCATTCCATGGTAATGATACTCCCCTGTTTCTCTGTCCTCGCCGTTGTAGCGCAGGAGGGCCGCCTTTCTTGCCACCTCCGGATCGTTCGTCGTAATGGCACCGCCGTCTCCGTACCCCCCGAGGATCTTGAACGGATAAAAACTCCAGCAGCCCGTCAGTCCGACAGACCCGGCATTTTTTCCGTCAAAGCTCGCTCCGAGGGACTGGCACGCATCCTCTATGACTATAAGGTTGTACCGATCGGCGAGATGAGCTATGGTATCCATCCGGGCCATGCGGCCGTTGAGGTGTACGGGTATGATTGCCTTCGTGTTCGGTGTGATCTTCTCTTCGATCTTCCCTGTGTCTATATTGTAGTCGGGGCCGACGTCGACAAGCACCGGAGTCCCTCCCGCATTCACCACTGCGGAGGCAGTCGCAACAAAGGTGTGTGCAGGCACAATCACCTCGTCCCCCCCGGAAATACCCCCTGCAATGAGAGAGAGAAGCAGCGCATGATAGCCGCTATTGAGACCCACCGCGTACTTCGTACCGACAAAGTTCGCAAAGTTCTGCTCGAATGCCGCAAGCTGATGCCTCATGATGAGATCTCCTTTCGACATCACCTCGTTATAGACGGCATCGATCTCATCCTTAATGTTTCTATAGTTCTTCCCGGGATCTACAAAGGGCACCCTGTATGCCATTCTTCCTAACCCCTCTACAAGATCTCTTTTATCGAAGAAATGATCGTTTTTGCATCCGGATAGTACGCTTTCTCCAATACGGTTCCCGCAGGAGCAGGAATGTCGGGGAGGGCGACCCTCTTAATCGGCGCCTTGAGAGAGCCGAACAGGTTCTCAGAAAGCAGCGAAGAAATCTCCGCTGATATGCCGCACGTTTTCCAGCTCGCATCAGCGACAACGGCTCTTTTTGTCTTGCGCACTGATTCGAAGAGGAGGTCGGTGTCAAGGGGTTTCAGGGAACGCAGATCGATAACCTCTACGCTGATTTCATCGGAAATGGTTTGAGCCGCCTTCAGCGCAACATGCACCATGTAGGAATTCGCAATGACGGATACATCCGTCCCCTCCCTTATCACAGAAGCCTTCCCGATGGGAACAGTGAAGAGCTTTTCAGGCACATCACCCTCAATCTCGTACAGCCATCGATCGTCGACGAACAGTACAGGGTTGTCGTCACGTACAGCTGCAACGAGCAGCCCCTTTGCATCGTATGGAGTGCTGGGCATAACCACCTTCAGCCCGGGGATGTGAGTAAAAAGGGAGTGCAGGGCCTGGGAGTGCTGAGCAGCCTGCTCCCCTCCTCTGTTGATGATTCCCCAGATTGTAAGCGGGACGTTCACCCGCCCGCCGAACATAAAATACCAGTTTGCCGCATGGTTCGCAATCTGATCCATGGCAAGATACATAAAATCCATTCGCGGATGCTCGAGAATCGGCCTCATTCCTGCTATTGCATAGCCCACTGCAATGCCTGTAACCGCATTCTCAGAGATTGGAGTATCTATCAAACGTTCCTCTCCAAAACGGTCAAGCAGCCCTTTTGTGGTGGTGCCCACATACCATGGGCTGTTCACGCCCTGGCCGATCAAAATCACCCGCTCGTCATCTTCAATAAGCTGGTGAAGGGTTTCATTTAATGCTTGAGCATATGTCAGCGTTCGCATCTACTCCTCTTGTTTGAATGCTTTTCCACACAGGTCATGGGTTTCAGGCGGCGGGCTCTTCTTTGCAAAGAGCAGCGCCGTTTCCACCTCCTCTTCTACCCTGTGCCTCATCTGTTTTTCTTCCTTATCATGCAGAAGGCCCATATCAGAAAGAAGTTCCTCCATTCTGCCCAGCGCACAGTTTTCTACCCACCAGTCGACCTCCTCCTTGCTTCTGATCCCCTCTTCGATATCCCAATTCGGGCCGACATGCCCTCTCCATCTGTAGGTAAGGCATTCGATAAAGGTGGGCCCTCCGCCTCCTCTTGCCCTGTCAACCGCCTCTTTAGCGGCCTTGTAGACATCCACGGCATTATTTCCGTCAATCCTGTCCGCAGGGATGTCAAAAGCTTGAGCTCTTTTATATATCTCACTATTCGATTGTATCTTGGATATGTGCATATGGGTGGAATAGAAGTTGTTCTCGCACACAAATATAACAGGGAGATCACGAAGTTTTGCAAAGTTCAGAGATTCGAACATCACACCCTCTGTTGCGGCGCCGTCTCCGAAGAACGCACACGAGACGCTCTTTTCCCCTCTCCTCGCAAATGCGAGGGCGGTCCCAACTGCAAGCGGTATCGTGCCTCCTACGATAGCTGAGCTTCCAGGCAGTCCGATATCTGGAGAACAGATATGCATCGAACCTCCATATCCTCCGGAACAGCCTGTTGATCTGCAGAATATCTCGGCCATGAGGCTTTTTAGGTCTCCGCCCTTTGCGATGTAGTGACCGTGGGAACGGTGTGTGCTGTACACAAAGTCCGATTTCTCCAGTACGGCGCATACACCGGCTGCTACCGCCTCCTGCCCGATATAGAGGTGGCACGGAGTTTTTATCTCCTTCGCTTCTACAAGGGATGCAACCCTCTCCTCGAACAGGCGTATCCTCAGCATTGTCCGGTAGACCTGTTTCAGCAGATGTCCGGGGATACCCTCAGCCGACTCCTTACCAATAGGTCCGCAGAATCCATCAGCTATCATGCCGGTTACTCACCTTCTGCAAGTGCTTTTTTCTTTCTTGAGACGATAGTAAGAAACGTCTGTACAATGATCTTTACATCGGTGCAGAAAGATCTCTCCCTCACATACTTGAGCTGCAGTGCTATCTTCTTCGGCCTTATCAGCTCCATGTACACCTTTTCGGGGTCCTCACTCCCTTTCAAGACCGCACCTTCATCAGGGTTCCAGATCGATGCGTAGTCCGTAATCCCGGGCCGTACAGTAAGGATGACTTTCTCTTCCTCTGTAAACATGTTCACGTAGAACGGGACTTCAGGCCTCGGGCCGACAATGCTCATCTCTCCGGCGAGCACGTTAAAAAGCTGAGGGAGCTCATCCAATTTCAGTTTCCTCAGAATCCGGCCTGTCCTAGTGATTCTCGGATCGTCATCCGATGTAGACGGACCTCCGATCTTATCTGCATTGACGACCATGGTCCTGAACTTGTACATCCTGAACAGTTTCCCGTTCATTCCAATCCTATGTCCCCGGTAGAACACAGGCCCACGATCCCCGCACGTGATTAAAAGCGCAGCAATAAGCAGCACCGGCGAAAACAGAAGCAGGCCCGTGAATGCTGAGATAATATCAAACAGCCTTTTCATATATATGCGGCGTTTCCCGAGCTTTCCAGATATGATGTGCACTAATATAATAATAAATATAACAGCATTGACACATATTTCCGGCATACCATGCTTTATACCGCTCTATACTGTCCAATGAGACGCCGGCACTTGGTATTTTATATAAGTCTGTGGTAGAAAAAGGATTTTAAAGCCCTTTTATTACTTTTTACAGTGATTTGCACAAAATGCGGGGCGGCTCTTTATCTCTTCAAAAAGACTTTTCGCTATAAATTTATTAGGCCAAATTCGAGCCTTAACTTACGCAATGTCGATACTCCCGACCATTTTTTATCCTATACATGATACCATTCAGCGATAAACCTCGATATTGGCTCTATAACTTGCTCGCCACGGCGAAGATCACTTTGAACTCCCTGTTCGGAACATCCGGCGGGACCTGACGGGGCGGGACATATTCGGCCGCTGAATCATCGATCTCGGGAGGAAGCTCTACGAGCTTTCCGAAGAAGATCCTTTTTAAAAGCTTCTTCCCTTTCATCGTCTTCGGCATGATATTCAGCTTCACTGCCGATCTCTTTATACACATCTTTACCCTGTCTCTCATTGATTCTGTTGCTGCCCTGCAGTCTCCATAGAGCTGTATCTCCCTGTATCCGCTATTATCGAGGAGATCGAAAAGCTCGGGTGTGGAGAAGTACCTGTAGCTGTACGGGCTCGGATTGAACCCGCTCACGTCTTTGTTTGCCGAACAGAGGATTATCGTTCCCTTGTCTCTTAAAACCCTGTACGCCCCCAGCAGGAATTTTTCCGGTTTTTGAAGATAATACAGGGCTTCATAGAAAACCACTACATCGAAAGAACCGTCCTCGAATGTAAGGTTCTGGGCATCCATATGCAACAGCTCGATCCTGTCCTTATAGTAAGAGCGCGCAGTCTCGAGCAGTTTTTCATCATACTCCACCCCCACGACCCTCTTTGCAGACTTCTCGATATATCCCAGCCCCTGGCCCGACCCGAATCCAACCTCGAGGACCTCTTTGCCCCTGCAAAGTTCCGATGCGAACCGGTACCTCGTGTACATTCTCTCAATCTGCTCTGCCGTAACCTTTGTTCCCGTAATCTCAGTTACTGTAGAGAAATCAGCCGTTTCCATAGTCACCTGTCGATCTCTAATCGGGTTTTTGCCGAACTTACTGCAGATGCTGCTCAGATACTCTATCATCTCCCCGTACACCTTTTCCGCGGTAAACCTCTCCCTGAAGAGAGCCAGCGCGTTGTCCGACATCCTTCTTCTGACTGTCTCGTTTTCAGAGATAGATCTCAATTTTTCGATGAAGTCCTGCACGCTGCTGTAGGCAAGTCCGCATCCGTGCTCTTTCAGAAGTTCTGATACTGTCCCCTCAAGGCTCGAGAGCACTGGAAGACCGGCGGAAAGATATTCGATGATCTTGTTTGGTATCGACGCGCGGAAATCCTCCGTACTGTAGTAGGGCGCGATTCCCGCAGCAGAAATCCTCATAAGGCTCCATATCTCGGCCTCGCCTATCCAGCCCGTAAAAATGACGGTTTGAGATCCTTCGGCAAGCCGTTTTAAATAGTCCACCCGGTCTCCGCTTCCGCACAATACGAAACGAAACGGAGAGGCCTCCTCTTCCAGTATTTTCGCAGCCTCTATTACAGTTTCGAAATCTAACTTTCTCCCGAATGTACCAAAAAAACATATATACCTGTTCCCGCTGCCCTTTTCTACCCCCAACCCTCTCCAGTAGGTCTCGGCAGCCTCCAGGGCCCTTCGATCCGGAATCTTCCTCCTGTACCCGAATGGAAAATCCCTGTCGAGCGGGGTCTTCACCCGCCCCGCATAACCAAGTCCCCACTCGACAAACGCTTTAGTCATGCCCGTGACTGCGGTTGCATCTCGGAACGCCCTTTTCGTCTTTGCGTACGCAGAACCCAATACAGGCTTTATAAACCGTCTGCACCATGGGGGGACATAGTTTAAAAAGATGTCCGGCCACATATCGCGGGCGTCAATAACGACCGGGACTCCTTCTGCAATCCCGTATGAAACCGCGCGGCAGCTCATGTCTATCGTAGGGAAAGAGCACAGAATAACATCCGGTTTCTGTTCCTGCTTCGCGAATTTCGAGAATTTCCGCGCAATCCTCAGATGGTTCATCACCCTCCCGAGTGAAACATTTCGCCTGTATCCGGAGGAATGGAGCAGTTTCAGGCTCAAAAGGTCGTTTACCTTGACCATTGTATCTTTCGGAAACCTTTGCCTCTTTTGGAAATGATCGAACGCAGAGCACCACCACACCACGCTGTGTCCTTCACTGACAAGAAGCTCCGCGAGCATCCCTGTCCTGAATAGCCTGATGTTCTCTCCGTCAATCGGAAGCGGCTCCCCTGTCTGTATCAGCCAGATAACCATAAAAAGTTTTACCTATGTCTCTGAAGTCTCTCGTACATCTGTCGGAGTGTCTTCACTTCATTGTCCCAAGAAAATGAATCACTGCATTTGAGGACTTTACTTCTTTTCTCAAGGATCTCATCATGAGAGATAGAATTTATGAGACCTAAAACAGCCTCTTCTTCAACCTCCACCTTCCACCCGCATGCGTAACAATCAACAATCCTAGCCATCTCTGGAAAGTCGCTTACAATGGGAGGTATCCCGCTGAAAAGATACTCGAATAGTTTGTTCGGAAGACAGTAGTAGTAGCTAAGGCATGTATTTTCTATCAGTGCGATACCAACATCCGCGCTCTTGGTATAATGAATGATCTCTTCGGAGCCCACTGCAGGCTGATAGTGTATATTTGGAACTTGCGCTTCATAACGTTTCACCCTTTCGGTATAGGAGCCGTACCCCATAAAAACAATGTGCCTGTTTTTCTCAGTTCGGCTGAATACATTCAATAGGAGATCAATACCCCTGCCATGATCGATCACACCCTGATAGATAAAGAGTAGTTTATCATCTCCGATATCGAATCGATCTCTCAGTATTCGATGATCTCCACTTTCTGCCTTTCCGTGGGAGGGAATGTTCTTTACAACATATACATCCTTAAAATTGTATGCTGAACTATACCACTTCGCAATTGAATTGCTAACAACAACGATTGAATCAATCCATCGAATAAAAAACTTCTCTGCTGTCTTCGAAAGCTTCCTCCTGAGCTGCGACATCCCTTCTCGCTCTGTTTCCAGTTCATGCGCATCATACACAACCTTCGATCCCGAGAACCATTTGAGGAGTATTCCAATCGGAAGCGAAGACAGCCCATGGCAATGAGCGACTTCAACTCCTTCCTTCTTGAAACGAAAGAAAAGCTTAAAGCACCATTCGATGATCTTAAACACCTTCAAGAGAGAGCCATCCGGCATTCTTGTTAGCCTTAAAGGAACTCTCCATACCTCTCGCTGATCATCGATGTTCTCCCTCTCAGGCAATTCATCACCAAGTATAGCTCCGATATAGATCTTCTCGAACAGTTTTGAGTCTGCGAGGCTTTTTGTTTCTTTGAATATTCTGCTCGAATGCTTGAAGGTTGATGGGTAGGTGTGGAGGTTAATTCCTTTCATCATATACTCACTGTTCTTCTGGAATCAAGTCACTATACACCTCGCATAACTTCTCTCTCTGAGCCTCCCAGTTGTACACCTCCTTTGCCTTTTCTGTGTTCTTTTTCATCTTCGTATATCCCGCTTTGTCGCCAAGCACATTATTGATAGCATCTGCTATAGAGCGTACGTCTTCCGGATCAAACAGGCTGCCGATTTCGTACCTGTTCACCACAGGACTGATCCCAGGAAAATCGGAGCCGACCACGGGGATTCCCGCTATAATATACTCATAAAGCTTAGTTGGAGCGCAGTAATAGTTGTTCCTGCATGTATTCTTATAGATAACAATGCCTATATCCGCTGATACCGTATATGAAAGTAACTCCGAAGCGGGCACTGCATCATGAAAAAACACCCTGTCCGCCATTCCCTCGTGGGCAGCAAGAGACTCGAGTTCATCTCGCAGCTCCCCGTATCCGAGAAATACGATAACGATCCCCGCATGCAGATATTCCACGGCCCGGACTATGTTTTCGAGGCACCTGTTCTGAATCATTCCACCCTGGTAAAGGGCTATCTTCACGTTTCCCGCCCCCCGGGACCCTACAAAGTCGCGAAGCTTATGAGAAGCTCGGATCGTCCGGCCTGACGGGCAATTGATAATTACTGCCGGCATTTGCTCTACCCTGTACTCCTCTTTCATTATTCTCGCTCTCTCGTCACTCACTGCAATCACTCTGTCTACTCGTCTTATAAGCATTCTCTCCACAGATCGCCAGAACTTCCTCTGTAATCCCTTCATCCCTGTGGTATCGGTACAGAGTTCACGTGCGTAGTAGATTACCTTAGCTCTTTTCAGCTTTGCCGCAAAATACGCTGGAAGAAGTGTATCGAGATTATAGGCGTGGTAGATATCGGCCTTCTTTGTTATTGCTCTACATGTAATGCGAAGAAGATATTCTGCATATTTTATTACCCAAAAAAATATGTTTTTAGGAAGTTTCTTTGTAAAAAGCCTCATTCTTTCCACTTGGAAGCCGTTTATAATCTCACTCTTCTTACTTTTGTTTAAACGTAAATCGAGAACAAATACTTCATTCTCATGTGAAAGGGTGCTTGCATCTCTGCATACGCTCGAATCATACAGTATATCTATCGTTGCAAGACGAAACATACATATTCGAGCCAATGTAAATCTCCCTAATATACTCTGAGTAAGAATAAGAATATCATGGAACAGCGCTTATCTTCTCCCTTCAGAATATATTAATTCAGATTTTGCAAAGAATAGTGAAAATATCACAGCTTCTGGAAAGGGATAGAATATAGCGATGTTCAGCGCAGTTATGACGAAAAAAGGAAATGCAAACACCATAGCCCTCAGATAAATCCAGTCTTCAGAGCCTTCTGTATTTTTGAGTGCCTCTCTCATAGTTTTATATATCATGTATATTGCAAAGAGGAATAGCAGCAATCCTGCAATTCCGGTCTTCACAAGAACAGTCATGTAGCAGTTGTCGCTCGAAGTCGAGATCCTGTCTTTATCTCTCCCGTAGTTTGTAAAATCGAAGTACATTTCGTGGCCGAACCCATTCCCGAACACAGGGTGCTTCTTGAAGTCCTGCACATTGCTCTTGTAGATGACCTCCCGGACACCTTTCCATGCGCCCACAATCCTCTCTTTTGATAATCTCTGTGTATATATTTTCACCGGAAGAGATCGAAAAGCTTGCCTCGTCATGGGTATATACTGAAGTCCTTGCCATATGAGGATGAGAATGATCGGGATAAACATAAGATACTTTGCCTTTCTTGAGAATAGGGCAAAGAAGATGAGCCAGATAACAACCAGAATGAAGAGCATAAACCATGTGGTCCTATTTTTCCACAATACGATATCTGTAAGGAGCAACCCGACAGCTATTGCTATTGGCAGTATTCTATATTTCCCTGCTCTTTTTAGCTCTTCTCTATGGGTAACCTTCATAAGCAGTACTGAGACAACAAAGAGGATGAGCCATGCGCTTTCAACCAGCATACGAAACTCACTAGGTTTAGCAATGGACTTGAAAGCTTTCGATAAGAGGAAGCCAAAAACAAACTCGACTAATAATCCTGTGATTATCACCCAAGTAAGTGTTTTCAAACGAAAATACTTATGCCCTACGATAGCTAAGTTTATTCCCGCAAGCCAGTAGACAATTGGCCTGAAATCCTTGAGTACAGTTACATAAGAGACAGTTGCATAAAAAAATGCACTTATAAAACCTATTATTGCAATTGCAATAAACAGGCCATAAACAAGATAGAGTGATTTTCCGTAGATATTTCTATTTATAAGAAAGATGATAAAGGCAAGGATATACGAGCAGAGGAGGGGAAACTCAAAGTAGTAAATATTAACTGGACCGATTTCTATCATACTCTGAGGAATATTCAATCGAGGCTTTACGAGTAAAAGAAACACCGAAATATACAGAAGTAATACTGTAATTCTTTTTGCATTCATATTAGCTCGCCTCCATCATTCACCCAACTCATATCATACTTTTCTTCAGTAGCATCTCTTTCAACTCGAGAAACAGATCTCTACGTAAATAAAGGATCAAAACAAGGTAGACAGATACCCCCCCTAGTAATTGTATGATTAACACCAAGAGGGGATTGATATCGTTCAATACAGCTCCAATTCCAAAAATCATGGACCCCATTGCCATACTCATCCAGAATGAAGGCCACATGCTTGCGAGGTATTCTTTCAGGCATGGACCAATCATCGGTCTTATGAGGACAAAATATTCAATTATTCTGTAAACAACTGACAAAATTGCACTTGCAGTTGCAACCCCTACTATCCCTCCGTACCGAGCTCCAGTATAAAGTCCGGCCAATGTTGGTACCAGGATTGCCAGATTCCACTTGAATACCAAATCTGCTCTTCCTTTTGCTAATAGTAATGAGTCTGCAGGATTAGCGATCGAGCGTAACATGCCAACGATTGACAATAGCTGAACCAGCACTATGCTTGGTAACCACTGATTTCCAAAGATAACAGGGATGGCAATACTCGCCACTGCTGCTAAACCTATCATAATCGGAAAATTCACCATAGATAAAAGCTGGATTACCTTTAGGTATCCCCTTTTCAGTCTCTCTGTATCATTCTGTACCTTTGAGAATAACGGGAACGCAACTCTTGTAATAACTGGATTAATTATGAAGTATGGTCTGATTGCCAAATTAAAAGCCAAATTATAATAACCCAGTGGCTCTGCTCCTAACATTCTCCCAACCAGAAGATGATCAACTTCTGAATTAACATAATTTATCGTTCTTGTCCCCATTTGATAAAGACCGAAATTTATATACCTCTTTAAACCACGCTTTAAAAAAAGAATTTGCGGTCTCCATTCACGTAAACCTATGAGGAGAAGAAGAAAAACCCGTACAAGTGCTCCAGTGAGCTGACCGAAAATGATAGAAAGCACCCCAACCCCAACAAAGGCAAGAAGTATCGCAATAGATGTATTCGCAAATGCTCCTGCTATCTCGATCCTAGCAAGGTTATTAAACCTGAGCTCCTTTTGCATTAAAAATTGAAACTGCTGTCCAATCGGTGCAATCAAAAAGGTCAAGGCAGCTACATATATTAATCCTCTAAGTCTTGGCTCTTTATAGAATGATATAATTACAGGATTTAATGCACAGACAACTGCAAACACAACTAGGCCAGCAAATATGTTAAGCCAGTATAGACTGGAGAGCTCACTCCTTGTGGAATCCTGTCTGTAAATGATTGCTTTAGATATCCCCATATCAGCAAATGCCCGAGCAAAACCGAGTACAACCAGAATCATTCCCATAAGTCCAAAATCTGTAGGAGACAGCAGTCGAGCTAATACTGCAAGCCTTACTAGCTGGAGGGTAGTTACTACACCCATTGAAATCGCATTCCATTTAACACTTGAAACTGCCTGATCTCGAAGTGACATTCAGCCTTTCTTTAGAACCTCCACGATCCTTTCAGCCGTTTTACCGTCCCACAACTCGGGATCCGTGCCAGTTTTCCATTTCCCCGCAAGTATCAAATCTACCATCCGGCCTGCATTCGTTATATCGACAAGCTCGTTTGTTCCCTGTTCTATGGTCACAGGTCTTTCAGTATTTATTCTCAAAGTGAGACATGGAACATGGAAAAAGGTCGTTTCCTCCTGGACGCCGCCTGAATCTGTGAGCGCAAAAATTGCATTCTTCTCGAGCATAATGAACTCTCTGTAGCTCAGCGGATCTGTTATTTGAAACTGCCCGTGCTCCGGGAGACTGATCCCAAAATCATCCATGCTCTTCCGGGTTCTAGGGTGCATTGGAAAAATAATGGCGACCTTTTGGGAAATACTGTTCAATAGGTCCATAATGCCCGAGAGTTCTTCTTTTCCGTCTACATTGCAGGGTCTGTGCAGGGTAATTAGTCCGTAGCCCCTTCTCATAAGTCTAAAATTTTGCATGATCCTCTCACCCTGTTTTTTATCTATACCGTTAACAACAGTAATAAGGGAATCGATCATGATATTCCCGACTCGATAGATTCTCTTTCTGTCTATTCCCTCATTTTTAAGATTTATATCGCCATCGCGTGAATGGGTAAAGAGAAAATCCGAAATTGCATCTGTCAACTTTCTGTTAATCTCCTCCGGCATCGCTTCATCGAAACTTCTCAGACCCGCCTCTATATGTGCAACGGGCACGTGGCACTTCTTTGCAGTAAGGCTGCAGGCAAGCGTTGAGTTCACATCACCGAAAACCGCCACAAGTTCTGGTTTTTCCACCTCGAGCACTTTCTCAAAGGCAACCATCACATTTGCCGTCTGAGTGGCATGTGTCCCGGACCCGACACCGAGGTAGTAATGAGGCTCTGGAAGTTTGAGATCCTTAAAAAATGTCTTTGACATCTCATAATCGTAATGCTGGCCTGTGTGAACGATCAAGGGATGAAAATACCGGTCATTCTCCAAAAGAGAATAGAGCGGCGCGAGCTTCATGAAGTTCGGTCTTGCTCCAACAGCTAGAATCAGTTTTATCATATATTTTACCAACTAGAAAGAGGCTCAACTATACTTCAGTATTCTCCCGGACCTTTAACCCTCTCTTCTCATACAGCCTTCCGCACTTTACACATGCTGTTTTCTCACTCGTATCTTCCTCTATTGATAAATCGAGTTTTTTACCACATACACACATAAATCCCGTTACCCGTGCAGGATTACCTAAAACCATTGCATAATCAGGCACATCCTTTGTAACAACTGCCCCGGCTCCGACAAAAGCACTCTTTCCTATGCTGTTCCCGCACACAATAGTGGAATTAGCACCAAGTGTCGCTCCCCGTCTTACAATAGTCTTTTTATAAAATGAAGATCCCCTCTGGGGAAACTCGGAGCGGGGATTCAGTATGTTGGTGAATACCATTGAAGGACCGCAAAAGACATAATCCTCAAGTGTTACTCCCTCATAAACAGAAACATTATTCTGGACCTTTACTCCATTGCCAATGACAACATTGTTTGCAACATTTACGTTTTGACCGATTGAACAGTTGTTTCCTATTTTTGTACCACTCTGGATATGTGAAAAATGCCAGATCTTTGTTCCAGAACCGATTTCAACATTTTCATCTACATAGCTGCTTTCATGAACAAAATAGTTTTTATCGCTCATTCAAAAGCCCTCTATAATCCTTTACATTTCAAACTCTTCTCAGCTTCTTCAATTACCCTGAGAACACGCAATCCTTCCTTTCCGTCTGTCTTGGGGGTTTTCCTTTTTTGCACACAATCTATGAAATGTAAAAGCTCCTCCTTCAGAGGCTCTTTTTTTTCAATATCTACAGTATAAAACTCTGCTTTCTTTGCCACCGGCACAGTGCCGTTTTCAAAATCGACTCTATACGGATAGAAAAAAAGCTTTTCAGGGCTCATATCATCGAACACAGCCATCTTTTTACTTCCTATCACAACAAGCTTCTGCTCCTTAAAGGGGTGCAGCCAGCTTACATAGATATGACCCTTTACATTGTTTTCAAACTCAATCTCAGTCAATGTTGTATCATAGATCCCATCTGTAATATACGAACCTCCAAATGCGTTAACTCTAACAGGGTTCTGATTGCCCATAAACATCAAGACCAGCGATATATCATGAGGAGCAAAGCTCCACAGTACATTTTCCTCAACTCTCAATCTGCCCAGATTCAACCTGTTTGAATATATGTATCGAATCTCTCCAAGCTCTCCGCTATCCAGTATCTCCTTTAACTTCAATACTGCCGAGTGATACTGCAGGATATGGCCTACCATTAAGACTCTATTTTCCTTTTCTGCTATTTCAACAAGCTCCTGCCCGTGTTTAACATCCAGCGCCAACGGCTTTTCTACAAGTACATCCTTTCCGGAAAGAAGAAGCCTCTTTGTCAGCTTGTAATGATGCTCAGCAGGAGCGGCTACAACAACAGCCTTGACAGCATTACTGACAATTATACTGTTTATATCTTTTATATATTTTGTATCCGGAAATGCTGTTTGCCTCTCCGATATTATAGAATCATTGTTATCAACAACAGTGTGAAGCACACCAAGGTCATGTAAAGTTCTTAGATGGTTTTTGCCCCAGTAGCCTGCACCGATTAAAGCAATACTCCTATCCATTTTAACTCAGGCCTTCCATATCTTTTTATTTACTATACCCTTTTTCTTCAAGGCATTACGAGTATCAATGATTAATCTTGCATTCTTCTCTATCATACCATAGTCATATACAGAATGGTCCGTTGTAATAATTATCAAATCCTTTTCTCTGATATTCCCGGCATTAAGCTCTATTGATTCCAGATCAAAACTATACTTCCTCGTTTTTGGTATCCTGGGGATAAAAGGATCATTATAACAAACCTCAGCACCATCACTGAGCAACAGGTCAATCAATTTCAATGCGGGGCTCTCCCTCATGTCATCAACATCTGGCTTGTATGCAACCCCAAGGATCAATACCTTTGAGCCTTTAATAGATTTACCCTGGCTGTTTAAGGCTTTAATCGCTGTACTCACAACATGGTAGGGAATACTTGTGTTGATCTCTCCAGCAAGCTCTATAAATCTTGTGTGAACTTCATACTCACGGGCCTTCCAGGTCAGGTAAAATGGATCGATTGGTATACAGTGGCCACCAAGCCCCGGTCCCGGATAAAAGGCCTGGAAACCAAAGGGCTTTGTCTTTGCCGCCTCAATAACCTCCCATATATCGATATCCATCCTGCCGAATATGATCTTCAGTTCATTTACAAGGGCTATATTTACAGATCTGTATATGTTCTCCAAAAGCTTTGCTGATTCGGCTACCCTTGGAGAGGACACAGGAACGACCTTATCAAATACCTGAGAATAAAGAATGTCGATTAAATCACAACAATCCTTCGTTATACCTGATACTATCTTTGGTATCTGTCTTGTTGTATAATCTTTATTCCCCGGGTCTTCCCTTTCCGGTGAATATCCCAGAAAGAAATCTTTGCCTGCAACTAAGCCACTTTCCTGTAAAAGGGGCAGTAACTCTCCGTCAGTTGTTCCCGGATATGTAGTGCTCTCGAGGACTATTAAATGGCCCCTTTTTAGATAATTTTTTATTTCCAAAGCAGTACTCTTTATGTATTTCAGTTCCGGTTCATAATGCTCTCCCAGAGGGGTTGGAACACAGATAATCACTGCATCGACATCTTTTATCTCTGAAAAATCATCTGTGGCTTTTAGCATCGTTTTATTGACATACTTCTCAATAAAATCATTACTTATATGTTTGATATAGCTCTTTCCTCTGTTTATCTTCGCTACCTTATCACTGTCCACATCGAATCCAGTAACATGAAATCCGGAAGTTAAAAACTCCCTTGCAAGGGGAAGCCCCACATACCCGAGCCCAATAATGCCTACGATAAACTCTTTGCTTTTAATTTTATTAATTAATTCATCTTTCATTTTCTACACCATATAGCTTTATTTGGTATCCTTGTTACTATTTTTCCCTGACGAAAATAATTAAATGTTTACCTCTAATATATAGTCATAAGAAACCAAACTTTTTTAATTTTTGTACCAACTCAATAAATGATACAGGCCTTAGTCTTGACATTTACAAAGAAACCTTTTCAATTTCCTTAATTTCAATATTGCCAAGCTTTGGTATAGGTAAACCCTTTTTTATGCTAACTACAATCCAGCCTTCTATAACTTCTTTTAAACTATTTCTACACTCTTCAAGTGTTCTACCAGTAGCCCATACCCCTTAAGTTCTTTTACTTCACCATAGTAAGGTTCTTCATCATCTATAAGTTCATAATGGGCTTTTTTTAAAGCTTCCTCAATATATTCCATTAACATATACTAATTACCTCCTTATCATATATATCCTCAGATATATAGATTTGAATCTTATCATTCAACAATTAAACGTATATAATATAAAGGTATGACTTAGAAAAATTACTTATAAACATCACCCCTAAAATCTACTTTATGTACATAAATTTCTCTACTTGCTTTTGATACAGCAAATATCAACCTAATATTACCAATTCTTATTCTGTAATAACCCTTCCAATCTCCTATTAATTTTTTTAAATCAATATTTATATCTTCACCCTTCATTTTATGTAAAAATTTCCTCATTATATTTTTCATATCATCATCTATTCGATGATTCTCAATGAATTTTCTAGCATCTTTAGAGTAGCTTATCTTCCACTTCATATTTCAATCTCTTCACTGTATGCGGCTTTTTTCCTTTTTGTAGGCTTACCGTAAGTTTTTTTGATATCTTCCATTTCCCTATCCGAAACAGTAGGAATTAAGTTAAGAAAATTCTCAATCTTTTCTTCTTCTATAACTTCTTTTATAGCTTCTTTAATCATCTCTTTAAGTTCGTTTTTTTCAATGGAAAGCTGCATTTTATTGCCTCCTGTACATTATTTCATATTCTATGCTTCTACAATTATTTTATAAACTACCATTTCTTAATACATCCCTTGCTTCCTCGATCTCCCTTGAAAGAACCTCATACTCCTTCATCTTTCTCTGTAAAAAAGCCTTTGTTATCTTATACTTCTCCTTTATACCCCTAGAAGTTAAAACGTACCTGTAGCCTAATTTATTTTTGCTCTTCAAAAACCTCTGTAGTTTAAGAATACCCTTTGCCGCAAGAGCAGCTATTAAATAGTTCACCTTTCCCAGACTGTAGCCCAGCTCATTAGCAATCTTTCTCTGTGTATAATCAGGGTTCTTTTCTACAATTCTTAAAACCTTATAGTATTCATCAACTATATCACTGTTCATACTAAATCCTCATTTATATTGTTCAACAGTTGAACAATATAATAAAAATCCTGCCCTGCATAACAATGTTTTTTATTAAGACATCCATCATTTTACCTTCGCACAATCTCTGCTATTCTCGCAGAGGCCTTTCCATCTCCAAAAGGATTACGAATATTAGCCATCCTTTTGTATTCGCATTTATCTTCAAGTAACTTCTCAGTAGCTTCTACGATACGATTCACATCGGTTCCGACGAGCTTCGCCGTCCCTGCCTCTAGAGCCTCAGGCCTCTCTGTTTTACTCCTCATAACGAGGACGGGCTTTCCTAAAGAAGGTGCTTCTTCCTGAATACCTCCAGAATCTGTAAGAATGAGATAGGCTTCCTTCATCAGGTGAACAAATGATGCATAACTCAAGGATTCTATAAGATGAATCCTCTCAATATTGCTCAGGACCTCCCTTGCAGTTTCTTGAACATTTGGATTTGGATGAAGAGGATAGACAATCTCAATATTATAGTTCCTCTCAACGAGAATTCTCAGTGCTGTAAGGATATTCCTGAGAGGTGCGCCAAAACTCTCTCGTCTGTGAGCAGTAGTAAGGATTATCCTTCTTGTCGTTGAACGAAGAAATGGAAGAGATTGAACAAGTTTTTCTCTTATATCGCCTGTATTGTCGATTATCCAAAAGAGTGCATCAATTACAGTATTTCCCGTCAGGAAAATTGTTTTCGAATCTACTCCTTCTCTAAGTAGGTTGTGCTTTGCACTCTCGGTAGGCACAAAATGGTAGGATGAAAGAGCTGATGTCATTTTCCTGTTCAATTCTTCAGGAAAGGGGTTGTACATGTCATGGGTTCTCAACCCTGCTTCTATATGGCCGATTGGAATTTTCAAATAGTAAGCAGATAGTGCCGTTGAAAAGGTTGTCGTTGTGTCACCCTGAACAAGAACGATATCCGGTTTCTCCTGTAACAATACTTCTCTGATGCCAATGAGAACTTTCGAAGTAATCTCAAAAGGTGACTGAGATTTTAACATTACATCGAGATCATAATTTGGTGTAATTTGAAAAACCCTTAACACTTCATCGAGCATTTCTCTGTGCTGTGCCGTTATACATATCACTAGATCTATATCGTACTTATATTTCTGGAACTCGCGAATAACCGGAGCCATCTTGATTGCCTCTGGTCTGGTTCCAAAAACGATTATCACCTTTTTCACAATTTATCCTTTTGTTTAATTCACAAATAGCATAACATCGTGGACACTTTTTATTAGCATTAATATTAGCACAACATCGTGGACTCCCCCTAGGGGGAGTCGCAAAAACTTATTAATCAAAATTTGCATGACATCGTGGACACTTTC
>Ga0307380_10001065_pt1 | contig 41219 bp, 42 predicted proteins | sample UN3MG_FD_202239 | JGI IMG/M metagenome (GOLD analysis project Ga0307380, IMG submission 202239) | Soil microbial communities from Risofladan, Vaasa, Finland - UN-3 | ecosystem: Environmental > Terrestrial > Soil > Coastal area > Acid sulfate soil | place: Finland: Risofladan, Vaasa | collected...
CCCTTCATCATCGGCAGCCTGTGGGGCAACTTCACCGACGACAATCAGGCCACGCTGGTCTCGACAGGCCGCACCTTCCGCTACCAAGACAATCTCGACGACGTGTGGGGCGAGGTCTCCGGCGGTGTGAACTTCTTCAACTTCTCGCAGACCACATCGGTGTTCGCCAAGGTCGATGTGACCTTCGGCGACGATGTCTCGGGCGTCGGCGGCAAAGCCGGTATGCGCGTCGCTTGGTAGCTGTCCACGTCTGCTTCTGGCACACATTACTGCCCACAATCGCGAGGCTGGGGATGTCGGCTTAACGGCATACGACGGACGTGGCCTAGCCACGGCACGAGGCTCGGTTTTGACCCAAAGAAGACATCCCGGGCACGACGATGACGCGTTGTTGATCTGTGGACGCTATACGTTTGAGCTTGACTGATCGCGTTGAACCGCCCGCTATCTTGATTGCTGGACGATGATGTTCCGGCTCATCAGGGGAGATTTCGACATGGAAGCACTACTTCCGATCATTGTTCAGATTGTTACTGGCGTCCTCGGCGGCCAAGCTGTCGGAGCGGTTTTGCAGCAGGTGGCGATGAGCCAGTTGACCAAAATCATCAGTGGGGCGGTCGGTGGTGTCGCCGGAGGGACAGTTCTCGGTAGCCTCCTTGGCAGTGCTGCAGGTGCTGATCCTGCTGCGGGCGGAGCGCTAGGCGGCCTGCTCGGCAATGCGATTGGCGGCGCGGGCGGTGGTGCGATCCTTACCGGGGTCGTAGGTGCCGTTATGAAGGCGATGAACAAGTAACGACCGCACTCAATTTCGGGGTGCTTGTGATGGGCACGTCGCCGCGTAGCTTCCATTGGCTCGGGCTTCTGTTTTCTGCGATCCCATTGCTCGCTGGCGTGTATTCCGCTTACGAAGTGGCGGGGCGTGATCCGGGGCGGTACGACACGCTCGCTATCTTCGTGAACTCATTAGCGCCACGTCTGGGCCTCGCGCTTGTCCTGTCATTCGCCGTCTGCTGTGTACTCAGCGGCTCGAAGGAAAGGATCTCGCCGCGGAAGCCGTCCTTTCGCAAGCTCCTGCCATATTGTCCCACGTTGGCCCCCACATCGAGGACAACGTCGACGCCGTAACGCTTCATGTGCTCAAGCAACCGCCGCATGGGACTGTACCGAGCACGTTCCTTGTCCAACCGGGTAGCGGCTTGCGTGCGCTCCGCGTGCAGTTTGGCCGTCAGCCGTTCACGCTGCTCGCCCAGCTGGGCCTTCAACCGATTACGGTCTTCGTGCAGCCGCCTGAGGGGCGGAATCAACAACGCAAGCCTCTTGGGATTCACCCGCAATTCCCCCACGCCTCACGCTCTTACGCGTAGACCTAAACCTAATGCGGCCTCAACCATATCGGCTGATTTCGATCAAATGCGCCATTTCTTGCCACAAAGAGGGTGAAACCTCGGCGGGCTGATAGGCGTTTACTTCAATCGGGGGGACTTTATTCGCGGAGGAAGGTCATGCCGAGCGATAGGTCCCAATACCGTGGCTACGAGATTCAGCTGCGGCAAGAATGGTCGAACTGGTGCGCGGCCGTGCATCCCACGCGCGCCGATTTGCCGATTTTAGCCCAGTCCCCACTGCTCACCCTCTCCCTCAATCAGGAGGATGCTTTGGCCGCGGCCAAGCACAATATCGACGAGGCGCTGGGCGGCACGGTCGAGCAGAACGTCGCCTGAGACACTATTTGTCTTGAGCCTCGATGTATCTCGAGACTCTATTTGTAGAGCAGCGCGTAGGCCGCGTAGCACAGGGTCAGTGCGAGCAGCGGCCTGAGCAGCCAGTCCGGAGCGACGCCGGCGAGCCGCGTGCCGAGCAAGATGCCCGGGATCGAGCCGCAGAGCAGCGCGACCAGGACTCCCGGATCGACATGGCCCAGCCCGAGATGGCCCGCGCCCGCCACCAGCGTCAGCGGCACGGCATGGGCGATATCGGTGCCGACGATGCGTTTGGCCGGCAATGCGGGAAACAACATCGCCAGCACGACGACGCCAATGGCGCCGGCGCCGACAGAGGTGAGCGTGACCAGCAGGCCGAGCGCCACGCCGAACAGGACAGTGGCAGTGGCGCGCTCCGGCGCTTTGCCATCGACGGTGGCGTCGTGCCCCCTCATCAGGATGGGATAAAGCACGATGGCGACCGCGCTGACCGGCAACGCAAAGGCGAGCCCGCAGCGAATCCAATGGGCCATGGCCTCGGTGTTGAGCGGCACATAGGCCATGACGGCAAGGAGAATGATCGCGGCCGGGATAGAGCCCATGGCAAGGCGGATCACGATCGGCCAGTCGACATTCTCGGCCACGTGATGGCGCCAGCCGCCGACCGTCTTCGTCACCGAGGCATAGAGCAGGTCGGTGCCCACGGCGACCGCGGGCGCCACGCCGAACGTGGAGATGAGCAACGGCGTCATCAGCGCGCCGCCGCCGACGCCCGTCAGTCCCACGAGAAAGCCGACACCGAAGCCGGCGCCAGCCAAGGGCAGCAGGGCCGCCGCCCAGCTGAGGTCAATCATCGATGAGGGCCTCCCCCTACGCTACCGGCGCATTCGCACCCATTCCGGCGACCGTTATTATTGGTCTGTTTCGATCAGAACCGGAACCCCCGCCGAGCGTAGCAGAATTGCCACCTCCTGCGCACGCCGGTCGAATTCGGCCTTGTCTTCCGGGGAATTGCCGAGGTCCGCGCAGAGCCCCGCAAGCCGGGCCCGATCGAGGACGAGAACGTTCTCGCCGACGGCCGCGGCACCTGTCTGCACCCAGGCGATCACGCCACCGGCGACGGTTGAACCGTCGACCGCGTTGACCAGCACGAAGTTCCCCGTGAGGGGCAGGTCCCGGAAGAGGTCCAGCGATGTCGGCCGGCCGAGCAGGATCCGGCAATCGGCGATGTCGTTGACCCCGCACTCGTGCGCCGGCGTCGAGGCCAATGTTTCGAAATCCACCAGGGCGGACACGCTCATGGAGGTGACGGGCGTGAGGTCGGTGGCGGTGCGCAGCAAATAGCCGGCTTCCGGATCGAACGGTTTCTCGGACAGCCAAACGAGGCGGGCCTCGATCACGTCCGCATTGACGGGGCGGCGTTTGACTTCGGAGAGCACGGCACCGCGCGAGATATCGAGATCGGTGTCGAGCACGAGTGTGACGGCGTCCCCCCGGCTCGCGGTTTTGCGGTCGCCATCCATGGTGGCGATACGCCGCAAGGTGGTGCCGAGCCCGCTTCGCGCATCGACCACGCGGTCGCCGACGCTGATGGCGCCCGAGGTGACGGTGCCGGCATAGCCGCGGAAGTCGCCCGAGGCGCGCAGCACGAGCTGCACCGGCAGGCGGAAGGGCGCGTCCTCGGTTTCAACCTTCGGATCGACACGCTCCAGATATTCGAGCAGCGTGGGGCCGTCGTACCAGGACATCTCTGGGGAGCGCGCCACGACATTGGCGCCGGTCAGCGCGGCGACCGGGATCGTGGTGACCTCGGCGAATTCGAAATTGCCCGCAAGCGCGGCGAAGTCGGCCTCGATGGCGCGGTAGCGCTCCTCCGACCAGTCGATCTGGTCCATCTTGTTGACGGCGACGATGACCTTCTTGATGCCGAGGAGATTGCAGATCGCCGCATGGCGGCGGGTCTGGCGCTTCACGCCGTGACGGGCGTCCACCAGCAAGATGGCGATATCGGCGTGTGAGGCGCCCGTGGCCATGTTGCGCGTGTACTGCTCGTGGCCCGGAGAATCGATGATGACGAAGCGGCGGCGCGCGGTCTCGAAATAGCGCCAGGCAATGTCGATGGTGATGCCCTGCTCGCGTTCGGCGACCAGTCCATCGAGCAAGAGCGAGAAGTCGATGCGCTCGCCATTGACCGCGCGGTTATGCGACGCGTTCAGGATGGCGGCGCGCTGATCGTCGGTCACGCCGGCGGCGTCCCAAAGCAGCCGGCCGATCAGCGTCGACTTTCCGTCATCGACCGAGCCGCAGGTGAGCAGCCGCAGCATGGGCTCCGACTTGTCGCCGGTGCGTGCCGCGGGCGCGACGGATTGTGTTTCCTCGAGCGCAGCCAAAGTCATCAGAAGTAACCCTCACGTTTCTTCATCTCCATGGCGCCGGCCTGATCGTGATCGATCAATCGCCCGGCCCGCTCCGACACGCGCGCCTCCAAAGTCTCGGTGACCACGGCGTCGAGATCCGCCGCATCGGACTCGACGGCCGCGGTGAGCGGATAGCAGCCGAGCGTGCGGAAGCGCACTTTGCGCGTCTGCGGCGCCTCGCCCGGAAGCAGCCGCATGCGTTCGTCGTCGACCATGAGAAGCTGGCCGTCACGCTCCACCACCTGCCGCTCGGCGGCGAAGTAGAGCGGCACCACGTCGAGCTTCTCGAGCGTGATGTAGCGCCAGACATCCGCCTCGGTCCAGTTGGAGAGGGGGAAGATGCGCACGGTCTCGCCCTTGCCGAGCCGACCATTGAGAAGCTGCCACATCTCGGGACGTTGCAGCCGCGGATCCCAGCGATGGCCGGCGGCGCGGAAGGAGAACACGCGCTCCTTGGCGCGGGAGGCTTCCTCGTCACGGCGCGCGCCGCCGAACGCCGCGTCGAAACCCCCAGCGTCGAGCGCCTGACGCAGCGCCTGGGTCTTCATGATGTCGGTATAGACGGACGGCGGGTGATCGAAGGGGTTCATGCCGCGGGCAAGCCCGTCGTGATTGGTATGCACGATGAGGTCGAGGCCGAGCTCCTTCACCATGCGATCGCGGAAGGCGATCATCTCGCGAAACTTCCAGGTGGTGTCCACGTGCAGCAGCGGGAACGGCGGCTTGGCCGGCCAAAAGGCCTTGCGCGCCAGATGCAGCAGGACCGTGGAGTCCTTGCCGATGGAGTAGAGCAGCACCGGCGTGCGGAACTGCGCCGCCGCCTCGCGGAAGATATGGATGCTCTCGGCTTCGAGGAGCTTCAGATGCGAGGTCAGCGCGGTCATGCTGCTTTCTCTTTCTGCTTGGCGGTTTCGGCGACGTGCAAGCCGCACTCCTTCTTGTCCTCGTTCTCCCACCACCAACGGCCGGCGCGCGGGTCCTCGCCCGGCTGGATGGCGCGGGTGCACGGCGCGCAGCCGATAGAGACGAAGCCGCGCGCATGCAGCGGATTGACGGGGACATTGTTGGCCTCGATATAGGCCATCAGCCTGTCCGTCGACCAATCGGCGACCGGGTTCACTTTGGTGAGCCCGTGATCGGCGTCCCATTCGGCCAGCGGCACATCGGCGCGCGCTTGCGAATGCTCACGGCGCAGGCCGGTGATCCAGCCTTGCGCGCCTTTAAGCGCCCTATTCAAGGGGCGCACTTTTCGGATCTCGCAGCAGCTCTTGCGGTTCTCGACGGCCTGACGAAAGCCGTAGACTCCATCTCTAGAGACAAGCTCTTCGACCTCTTGCGCGTCGGGCACGACCAGGCGGATGCGGGTGCGGAATCTGAGCTCCGACAGCTCGACGGTCTCCAACACTTCCGGAAACAGCCGGCCGGTATCGAGCGTGAACACGTCGATCTCGGCGGCGGACTTGATGACGCCGGATTTGGCGATGGCGTGCAGGATCGCCTGATCCTCAAGACCGAGGCTCGTGGAGAAGGCGATGCGGCCTTCGATCCGCGCGGCGACTTGCTTGATACGGGTCACCAGATCGTCGCTGGCACGGAGCTTGTCATCGAGCGCAAGCGCGGCCTTATGGGCGGCGTTCCAGCGCAGCGGCAGGGTGTTGCGCACGGCCGGCTGGTAGTTGTGGCGGATGCGCTCCAGCGAGGCTTGCCAGACCCGCGCCGCGTCGGGATCGACGATCTCGGCGGTGTCGAAGCCCGAGCGCAGCAGGAACTGGCCGTGATCGGGAATGAGATGGCCCACGGCGCGGATCTCGCCCTTGAAGCCGTGCCGTTCGCGCAACAGACGCGCCAGGCTGAAGCCGCGCCCGTCGGTGAAGCTCGGAAAGGCGATGGCGATGGGCCCCGCATTGCCGCCGGCCGCGGCGCTCAGCGCCGCCTCGTCGGCGGTCGGCTCCAGCAGCGTCGCCGCCTCGTCGGGATCGGCGACGACCGCCCCGGTTGCAAGATCAACGAGCACCATAGAGAGCCTCCTTGAAGGGTACAGCGCCCACGCGGCGCCACGTCTCGAGGAAGCTCTCTCCCTCGTGGCGATTTTCAATATAGGTGTCGACGATAGTGTCGATCGCTTGCGGCACGGACTCGGCGCGGAAGCCCGGGCCGATGATGGTGCCGATCGAGGCACTGTCCTTCGGGTTGCCGCCGAGCGTGATCTGGTAGAGCTCGGTGCCTTTCTTGTCGACGCCAAGAATGCCGATATTGCCGGAGTGATGGTGGCCGCAGGCGTTGATGCAGCCGGACATATTCAGCCGCAGCGGACCGATCTCTTCCTGGCGTTTCGGATCCTCGAAGCGTTTGGCGATCTCCTTGGCGATGGGGATCGAGCGTGCATTGGCAAGGTTGCAGTAGTCCAGCCCCGGGCAGCAGATCATGTCGCCGAGGAGTTCGTTGTTGCCGGTGGCGAGGCCGCCTTCGACCAACTCGTCATAGAGACGCTGGATGTCGGCGCGCGCCACATGCGGCAGCACGAGGTTCTGCGTGTAGTTGACCCGCACCTCGTCATGACCATAGCGCTCGGTCAGATCGGCGACGAAGTCCATGGTGTCGGAGGAGGCATCGCCCGGCGTGCGGCCGGGTTCCTTCAGCGAGATCACCACCGAGGCGTAGCCCGGCACGCGATGGGCAAGCACGTTGTGCTTGTACCAATTGGCGAAGGCGGGATCGCTTTCGCGGCGCGCGGCCAAAGCCTCGTCGCGCGCGGGCCGCTCCGGCAGATCCGGCGGAGCGAAATAGGACATGATGCGGCGCTTCTCGTCCTCGGGCAGGTCGATGGCGTCCTTGTGGGTCGCCTCCCAGTCTGCTTCGACGTCCTCGCGGAATTTGTCGATGCCGAGCGCATTGACGAGAATCTTGATGCGCGCCTTGTGAATGTTGTCGCGGCGGCCGTGCAGATTGTACACGCGCAGAATCGACTCGATGTAGGAGAGCAGATGCTCCTTCGGCAGGAAGGATCTGATCTCCTGACCCACGTAAGGGATCCGGCCCATGCCGCCGCCGACCAGCACGCGGAAGCCGTTCTCGCCGTTCGGCCCGCGCACGATGCGCAGCCCGATGTCGTGGAAGGCGGTGGCGGCGCGATCTTCGGCGGCACCGGAGATGGCGATCTTGAACTTACGCGGCAGCCAGCTGAATTCCGGATGCAGGGTCGACCATTGGCGCAAGATCTCGCACCAGGCGCGCGGGTCCTCCAGCTCATCGACGGCGGCGGCGGCGTAGGGATCGGCGGTGACGTTGCGCACGCAGTTGCCGCTGGTCTGAATGCAGTGCATCTCGACATCGGCGAGCGCGGCCAGCACGTCGGGGATGTCGACCAGCTTCACCCAGTTGAACTGGAGATTCTGCCGCGTGGTGAAGTGACCGTAGCCGCGATCCCAGGTGCGGCCGATATGGGCGAGCTGACGCATCTGGCGGGGCGACAGCACGCCATAAGGAACGGCGATCCGCAGCATGTAGGCATGCAGCTGAAGATAGAGCCCGTTGCGTAAACGAAGCGGCCGGAACTCCTCCTCGGTCAGCGCGCCGGATAGACGCCGCTCGACCTGATCCTTGAACTCCGCCACGCGTTCGCGCACGAACGCATGATCAAACTCATCATAGCGGTACATCGTACCAATCCTTCGTCAACGTGGTGCGGTGCGCGGCTCGGATGCGCTCGCGCACGGAAAGCGGGTCGATCGCGCCGTCATTCTTCAGCCCGACCGGCATGGGATAGGGGCCGACAACAAGGCGCTCGCGCACGGCATTGTCGGCGATCGCCTCGAGCGCCTTGGTCTCCGCCTCGTCGTCGGCGACGCGGGCATTGGCGATCTCTTCCGTCCATTCGCCGTCGGCGGCGAGGTAGACGACGATGCCGTCGGTGAGGCGGTTGGCTGTGACGACGTTAGGCATAGGCGCGCTTGACCTCCTCGTTATCGAGGATGTGCTCGACGATGCCCGAAACCGGCAGGCCCGCGACCTCACCGAAGATGAGAACTGCGGGGCTCTTTAGACCGAGGCTTTGCGGATGGGCCGCCAAGGCCGCGATGGTGGTGGCGACGCGGCGCTCGTCGTCGCGGCTGGCGTTCTCCACGGCGATCACGGGCAGTCCGGAGCGGAAACCGGCTTCCAACAGTCTTTGCGCGATCACGGCCCCAGTAGTGACGCCCATATAGACAATGAGCGTGTTGTTGCCGGCGGCGAGCGCCCTGAGATCGAGATGCGCGAAGGACGGCTCCTTGCCGCCGGCCTCGTGACCGGAGACGAAGGTGACAGTGTGCGAGACGTCGCGATGGGTGAGCGGGATCTGCAAGCTTGCCGCGGCGGCAATGCCCGCGGTGACGCCAGGCACGATCTCGATGGCGATGCCTTCGGCGCGGAGTGCGTCGAGCTCTTCGCCGCCACGGCCGAATACGAAGGGGTCGCCGCCTTTCAAGCGCACCACGGTCTGACCCGCCTTGGCGCGCTCGATGAGGAGCGCATTGATCTCGGCTTGCGGCACGCTATGGGTGCCCTTGGCCTTGCCGACGGGAATCAGCTCGGCCTCGCGGCGCGCGAATTCCAGCACGCCTTCGCCCACCAAGCGATCGTAGAACACGACGTCGGCGGCTTTCAGCGCGCGGACCGCCTTCATGGTGAGAAGCTCCGGATCGCCGGGCCCGGCGCCGACCAGAAGCACGCGCCCCTGCGGCGCGCCGGCCTCGGCGGCTTTATCAATGGCCGCACCGATCAAGGCGCGGGCTTTCGGCTCATCGCCTTCCAGCATGGCCTCGGCGGCGGCGCCTTCAAACACGCTCTCCCAGAAATGGCGGCGCGGGGCACCTGCCGGCAATTTTTCGGCGACGCGACCGCGATACTCGCCGGCGAGCTTGGCCAGGGCATCGAGCCGCGGGTGCAGCTCCTGCTCGAGCCAGGCACGCAGGCGCTGCGCCAGCACAGGGGCTGCCGCCGACGTGCCGATGGCCACGGTGACCTCGCCGCGATCGACGATGGCCGGAAGCGCGAAGGTGCAAAGCTCCGGACGGTCCGGCACGTTGACCGGCACACCAAGCGCCCGGGCAATGGCCGAGACGCGGGTGTCCTCTTCATCGTTCTCGGTGGCGGCAATGACGAGCGGACGGCCACGCAGCTGATCGATGCCGGGCTGTGATGCGACGCGCACGACCTGGCCGGCGCCTTCGAGCTGCGCGAGCTCGGACACGAATTCTTGGGCTGAGACCTCGACGACCTCCGCGCGCTTCAGAAGAAGCCGCGTCTTGATGGCCGCGAGCTCTCCGCCGCCCACGACGAGCGGCGGCTTGCCCTCGAAGCTCACGAAGATGGGGAAGGTGCGCATCAGCGGGACCCTCCCACCGCCACCGGCTCGGCGGCGGCATCGGTCAAGCTCTCGGGCGCGAGCTCCACTTCGAGCCCGTCGAGCTCGGGCGTCATGATGAGCTGGCAGCAAAGCCTGGAACGGTCATCGACCTGGAACGCGCCGTCCAGCATCTCCGACTCCTCGTCGGTTGGCGGCACGAGCTTGCTAACCCAGGCGGCGCCGACCCAGACATGGCAGGTGGCGCAAGCGCACGCCCCACCGCACTCCGCCTTGATGGGCAGACCCCAATCCCGGATCACCTCCATCACCCGCCAGCCTTCGAGCGCTTCGAGGCGGTGAACGGAGCCGTCGGGCAAGCGGACATTGATATACATACCTAGCCAACCTCCGCGGAGCGGTGCGGTTCAAACGAACAGCCCGTGTACTGGGCGCGAGCGCGGCCCGCAAGCCCGCGAAAAAGCGCGGCCATCGACACGCCAAGCGCGCCATCGCCAGAAATTGCTGCGGTCGTCATGATTGCTTTCCCACGCATCGTCCGCTTCAGGCCCGAGCCGCCGGTCCCTGAAGATGGGGCAGAATACTGAAAAATCATTCCCCAAAGAAGCGCCTCACAAGGAAAAAGCGGAAATCTGTTTCTAAATGCCACACTTATGGGACGTTCGTTCTGTTTTGCACAAGCGACGCACGTTGAATCTCACTGCTTGGCGGCTACGGGGAAAAGTGTTTCCCCAGGGCAACAGGGGCGCCGGATTCGGCTGGTGTCTGTGGAAAGCCATTCCGGGCCCCCTAGCAAGCCGCCTGAAATTCAACAAAAATCCGTTCAACAGGGAAGCCGGGGGGCAAATCATGGGGCGTCGTCGTCACCGCGAGCGCGGTGCAAGGGGTCATGCGGCTGGTACGCGTCAGGCTCAAGCCCAAACGCCGCTTCGCTTTGCACGCCCGAGGCGCCGGCTGCTCCTTGCCGGCACCGCACTTGCCACGACCTTGCTGTTTTCGGGCATCACGCCGGCGCACGCGCAAGCCATCTTCATCGTCTCGAATAGCTCGATCAATTTCACGCGGAACTCGGACTGCGTCTTTATCGGCACGTGCCTGTCGGCCACGACGATACCGTTCTTTTCGCCTAACGCTTCCATCAAGCTTACGAACAACGGGGATCTGGCGACCTTCGGGGCCCTCAGCAGCACCATCTTCACCAACACCTTCAACAACAACAACAGCCCCATCACGATCAAGAACACTGGCGATCTCGCGACCGCAGCCTTTGGCGCTGTCGGCATCTTTAGCTACACGGGCGGTAACAGGAGCAAGATCAAGATCACCAATACAGGCGACATCGCAACGATTGGCTTTTTCGCCCACGGCATCAACGGCTACACCACCGGCCTCAATAGCGGGATCAGTGTAACCAACAATGGCGAGATTGATACCTTGGGCGCTAACGCGGCCGGTGTCGCCGCGGTCACGGTGGGCAGAAACAGCAATGTGAAGATCACGAACCAAGGGCCGATTACGACCAAGGGCCTCATAGCTGATGGCATCTATGCATATACCGGGGGGGTAAATAGCGACATCACCATCGTCAACAGCAGCGACGTCAAGACAAGAGGTCGCCTGTCGGACGGCATTTTCGCTTACACCTACGGGCGGGGCGCCTCCGTCACGATCCAGAACAGCGGCAGCCTCGATGCCAGGGGACCGTTTGCCTTCGGCATTTACGCTTTGACGGTCGGGAAGAACTCGCCGATCGACATCGACAACTCCGGTGACGTCTCCGGTCGCACGGCGGGCATCTATGCGTACAGCTCAACCTCGACCAAGATCACCAATAGCGGCGATATCTCGGCCGGGAGTGGCCTTGCCATCGACACTGAAGGCGCTTCGACAAGCATCTACAACTCGGGGCTGATCACCGGTTTTGTCGATCTCACCGGGTCCGCCGACAGGTTCATGAACCAGGCCGGCGGCCAGTTCAACGCCAGCGGCACTAGCGACTTCGGCGGGGGCGGCGACGTCTTCAGCAACGCCGGGACCGCCACCGTCCGCACCGCAAGTCGGGCCAACGCGGCCGAGCAGACCAAGTTCGTCGGGCTCGAGAGATTCGAGAATGCCGGCCTCATCACCATGGTCGATGGCAGGAACAACGACGTGTTCCGCATCTCCAACACGCCCGGCGGGACCGACCTGACCTTCGTCGGCACCGGCAAGTCCGAATTGGCCCTCGATGCCTTTCTCGGCGGCCCGGGATCAACCGCCGACAACCTGATCGTCGAGGGCAGCACGGCGGGCCGGACGCTCATCACCGTCAACAACACCAACTCGTCCTCGGCGCGGTTCGACCCCGTCGGTATTCCGGTGGTGTTCGTCAACGGCAACGTGGACGCCAACGACTTCTATATCGACAAGCCCATCGACGCGGGCTTTTTCGAATACGACCTGTTCTTCGTGCCAACGGGCTCGGGTTTTTTCGAGTTGAAGAACCATACGGGCGGCGGTTCGCACCTGCTGCCGCACCTGGTGACTTTCACGCACGACACCTTCCACAACACGACGGAGACGTGGTTCGATCAAAGCACCGACCTGCGCGCGGTGCTGACGCGTGAGAACGCCTGTAGCGGCCAGCGGCGGGCGGAAGCCAGAATGCGTTGCGAGGAGATCTACAATGTCACGCCCGGCCTATGGGCGCGCGGCGCGGGTTCTTGGTTCCAGTTGCAAGACGACGCGGTCACCAATGCCAATGGCCGGACCTACCATCACGATCTCGACCGCGATCTCGATATCTGGACCCTGGAGTCGGGAATCGATTTCGGCAAGCGCGACCTCTTCGCGGACGGCGACATTCTTGTACTCGGCGTGCTGGGCGGCGCCGTCGAATCCACGCTCAACTACAAAGCCCTTGCCCGCAGCTTCAACCTCAGCGGACTGGAGGCCGGTGCCTACGCGACCTATATGCGGGGCGGCCTCTTCGTCGACACGCTGTTCAAGACAATCTTCGCCGAGGTCGACCCGAACGATACGAGAGGCTTTCCCAATTCGCTCGACCATACGGCCTATGGCTTCCGCACGGATGCGGGCTACCGTTTCGGCGGTATGCAGCCCGGCCCCTTTATCGAGCCACTCGCGACCATCGCCGCGTCGTGGACCCAGCTCGACGATTTCAACGTGGACGGCAACGCTGTGGACTTCGACGAGGACGAGAATGTGCGCGGGCGCGTCGGTCTGCGCATGGGCACCAGCTCCGAGGTCTGGGAAGGTACCACGATGGAACCCTTCATCGTCGGCAGCCTGTGGGGAACGCTATCAGGCGCGCACAACGCGACCCTGACCTCGACCGGCCGCGTGTTCAAATTCACCGACGAGCCCGAGGATCTTTGGGGCGTGGTTTCGGGCGGACTCAATTTCTTCAATCCCGGCGCTCAGACCGCCGTGTTCGCCAAGATCGACTACACCTTCGCCGACGACACCCAAGGCGTCGGCGTGCGCGGCGGCATGCGCTACACTTGGTAGCGCTACCGCGCTTCGCGCATCTTGAGCGCTTTTTGTTTGCGCTACCGCGCTTCGCGCTACTTGAGCGCGTGCCCTAGCCGCGCTTCACCAGGGCGTCGCGGATCTCTTCGAGAAGCTGGACTTCGCGCGACGGCTTCGGCTCGGAAGCAGGCTCTTCCTCCTGCTTGCGGCGCAGCCGGTTCATGCCCTTGATCACCATGAACAGAACGAAGGCCACGATGGCGAAGCTGATCACGCTGTTGATGAACACGCCGATATTGATGGTGGCGGCGCCGGCCTCTCTGGCTTGCGCCAGGGACTGGTAGTCTCCCCCGCTCAGGTTGATGTAGAGATCGGAGAAATCGACGCCCCCGGTCAGGAGCCCGATGGGCGGCATGATAACGTCATCCACCAGCGACTTGACGATGGTGGAGAAGGCGGCGCCGATGATGATACCGACGGCCATGTCCACCACGTTGCCACGCAGGGCAAATTCCTTGAATTCCTGCAACATGGACCGCAGCCCCCTCAAGCTCTTGAGAATACGGCACCTTCTCTGCCACGTTTCAGCGGCATTTGCACCTCAAAGCGCAGTTTGCAAGGCTCTGCCAAGCTGCTAACCCGTTGGCAGGCCTTGGGTTGGCAGACCTTGGGTTGGCAGACCTTAGGGTGACAGCCTTGGGTGGGGAGGGAACGTGACAGCGCAAGCCGCCGAGACGGAAAACCCGGTGCGCGACCGTCATCAGCTACGGACGCTCGCCGTGGCGGTCACGACCGTTTCGGCCGCACTATGCGCCGTGGCAGTCGCCATCATCTACGCGATCGCGCTGAACCAGCTCTGGTTCCTCCACTTCCCGCTGGGCTTTTATCTCTTGGCCCAAGGGCTGCTCATCTTCATGGTTGTGGTCTCGTTCTGGTACGTGCGCGTGCAGGAGCGCATCGATCATACGCGGACCCTCAATGAGGAGGTCGCGTAGGCGATGACCGTTCAGTCGCGTCAGCGTACGCCGAATCCGCATCTCGGCGCCTATTACGGCATCTTGGCGAGCGCCTTCATCTGTGTGGCGATCTTGCTCGCCATGGCCGAGCAGCTCGGCTGGAGCGACGGCACCATCGCGCGCTGGCTGATCCTCTTGCCGCTCGCGCTCTATCTCGTCATCGCCGTGGCGGCGCGAACTCTCGATGTCGAGGACTTCTTCGCCTCGGGACGCCGGGTGCCCCAGGTCTACAATGCGCTCCTCCTGGCGGCGATCACTGTCGGGGGCACCGGCTTCTTTGCTTATACCGGCGCGATTTTCTTTCTCGGCTTCGACGCGCTCGCCATTGGCCTTGGCTGGACGTGCGGCCTCTTGCTGGCGGGCGTTCTGTTCGTTCCCTATCTGCGCCGGGCGGGCGCCTATACGCTGCCCGCCTTCCTCGGCCAACGCTTCCGGTCGCGGGAGACCCGTATCACCGCGAGCGCGTTGCAGGTCGTGCCGACGGCTCTGCTCTTGGCTGCGGAGATCAGCATCGCGGCGACCGTGGCGTCGATCTTTCTGCCCCTGCCCTACTGGCTTGCCGTGCTCATCGTCGCCGCGTTCGTGGCCGCCACCGGCATTCTTGGCGGCATGCGCGCCGTGACTTGGTCGGGAAGCGCGGAGTTCATCGCCGGCGCGATTGGCTTGGCGGTGCCGCTCATCGTGGTGTCGGTGGTGCTCACGAACCTGCCGGCGCCGCAATTCACCTATGGCGAGATGTTCGGCTCATTGCGGGGCGCGGAGACCGCCGCGGGCATGTCGCCGGTCGAGCCCGGCGCGATCGAGCCCATCCTGCCGCAGGTCCAGCCGATGCCCGTGACCAAGCCGTTCTTGCAGTCGTTCGGCACCATTAGCGAATCCGGCTTCTTCGCGCTGTTCTTCTGCCTGGCTCTCGGCACCGCGGCCCTCCCCAGCTTGCTGGCGCGCAGCGGGGTGACATGTTCAGTGGCCGACCAGCGCCGATCGACGGCCTGGGCGCTGCTGCTGGTGGCGCTGTTCGTCATCACCGCGCCGTCAATCGCGGCGTTCGCCAAGCTGCTGATGTTCCGCGACATGGCGCTCGCTCCCACCGAAGGGCTGCCGGCGTGGCTGTCCAGCCTCAGCCACACGCAATTGGTTCGGGCCAGCGACATCAACGGGGACGGCACGGTCGGGGCCGGCGAACTTCTCATCATGCGCGACGGCGTGGCTTTGACCCTGCCGATGCTCGCGGACGTGCCCTATGTCCTGACCGCGCTCGTGGCCACGGCGGGCCTGGCCATCGCGCTTGCCGCCGCGGCGTCTCATCTCTTCACCCTCGGGGCAAGCCTTGCCGACGACATCTATAGTACGCTCGACCAACGCCCCCTCGCCTTGCCGCGGCTCATGGCGGCATGGGCCGCGATCGTGGCCGTTGCGCTCGCGACCGCCGTATTTCTCTTTATCGCCGAGGTGGATGCTTTGCGGACCGCGATCACCGCGTTCGCATTCGCCGCGGCGACATTCTTTCCCGTGCTGCTCCTAGCCATCTGGTGGCCACGGTGCACCGCCTGGGGCGCACTCGCCAGCTTGGCAACCGGGTTCGGCGTCCTGTTCCTCGCGCTCACCGTCGGCGGTCTGTTCGGCGTGGCCGAGACCGTCGCGGGCACGGCCATCGTGAGCCTCATTGCCGTGGCGCTGGCGCTCGGCGCGGGCGTGGGCGCAAGCCTTTACGGACCGGCGCCAACGGCCTTCGAGACATCTTATTATGAGGAGATGCGCAAACCGGACGGCGAAACCATCTTCGACTTGGCGCAGGCACGCGCGGCCGCGCCCGCCGAGGAAGACTGAGCGAGGTGTCGTCCATGGATCCGCAGCGCGCACCCGGCACCTCACGGTTGTCGCTTTATCCCGAGCTGGTGCCGTACCGCACGGGGCGCCTCAAGGTCTCGGACCTGCACGAGCTCTATTACGAGGAGTGTGGCTCACCCGCGGGCAAGCCGGTGGTCATGCTCCATGGCGGCCCCGGCGGCGGCGTGACGCCCATTATGCGCCGCTATCACGATCCACGGCTCTACCGCATCGTGTTGTTCGATCAGCGCGGCTGCGGCCGGTCTATTCCGCACGCTTCGCTCGAGGAGAACACCACTTGGGACCTCGTGGAGGATATCGAGTGTTTGCGCGAACATCTGGGCATCGACCGCATGCAGGTTTTCGGCGGGTCGTGGGGGTCGACGCTGGCGCTCGCCTATGCGCAGACGCATCCCGACCGGGTCAGCGAACTGATCTTGCGCGGCATCTTCATGCTGCGGCGCGCCGAGCTCGAATGGTTCTACCAAGAAGGCTGTAGCTGGCTGTTCCCGGAGGCCTTCGCGGACTACGCCAAAGTGATCCCGGCGGACGAGCGCGGCGACATGATCGCCGCATATTATTCGCGGCTCACCAGCGAAGACCCCTCCATTCAGGTCGAGGCCGCGCGGGCCTGGAGCGCCTGGGAAGGACGCACGCTATCGCTGCTGCCGGACTTCGACCGCGAACGGCTGTTCTCGGAGGATCACTACGCACTCGCCTTCGCCCGCATCGAGTGCCACTACTTCGTCAATCGCGGATTTTTCGACACCGACGACCAGCTGCTCGGCAACGCGCACCGCTTGAGGGATATTCCCGGCGTGATCGTGCATGGCCGCTATGACGTGGTGACCCCTATCAAGAACGCGTTCGACCTGGCTCAGGCTTGGCCCGAAGCCAATCTCCGCGTGGTGCCGGACTCAGGTCACGCCATGACGGAGCCGGGCATCATCAACGAGCTGATCGCCGCAACGCGCATCTTCTCCGGAAACTGATCACGCCCCGGCCGCACTGCCAATGAAGCTGAGCACCACGGTCCTGCGATGGGGCGCCGCGCGATGCTCGATCAGATAGAGCCCCTGCCAAGTGCCGAGTGTCATCGCGCCGTCCCGCACCGGAACAGACAGGCTGACCGAGGTGAGCATCGCCTTGATGTGGCTCGGCATGTCGTCTGGCCCCTCCTCGTGATGCGCGTAAGCCCGGTCCTCGGGCGCCAGGCATTCCAACGCGTGAAGCAGATCCACCCTGACATTCGGGTCGGCGTTCTCCTGGATGGTGAGCGAGGCGGAGGTATGGGACACGAACACGGTGAGAAGGCCGGCGTCAGCGCCGATGCCGTCGAGCCAGCTCGAAACAGCGCCCGTGATTTCGATGAAGCCCTTGCCGCGGGTCGGCACGACCAGATCATGGCTCGCCTGCACTACGTCGCCCATTGAAGTCATCCCTGGCGTGAATCCCCTCCGCCAGCGCCTTGCGGCGGCGCAGCCTTCTGTGCCGTTCTAGGGCGTTCCTTAACAGAAAATTTACTCGAACTTGCCACCGTCAGCGAGACCGCTTCGTCACGCGTGTTGCGGCCAGGCCGTCACGCGATTGGGCGTGGATTCGGCGGCGTCAACTCCATGGGGAACGGTATGGCTTCAGAAGCAAGTTGGCAAACCAGCGGCGCCGGCCAGGGAAGCAATGCCATGCATGACGGCGAGCCCATGGATCAACGCACGGTCGAGAGCCTTCTCCGCCGCCTGGTAGAGCGGGTCGAAGACAGCGAGCGACGCTACGGCGAGGCGCTCGACGAGCTTCACGCGAGATTGGACCAGCTGTCGCAGACCACGGAAGCCGCCCGAGAGACCGGCGCGCCCGACGAGGCCGACACGTTCGACCGCCTGCATTCCCAAGTCAGCGATCTGGCCCGCCGGCTCGAGAGCGAGGCTTCGACGCCGCTCGACGATTTCGAACGCCTCGGCAAGGCGCTTGCCGGGGGCCTGCGGGCCGACGCGGACGAGAGCCCCTTCGAGTACGAGCCGGAGCCGAGCCCCTTCGCCCAGGCCACGATGCACGCGCCGTCTCATCTGGCGCCCGCTTCGGCCTTTCCAGATTTCAGCTATGCCCCCGAGCCGGGCTATGAGAACCGGTCCGGCGCCGAGCCCTTTGCCGCCGAGCAGGCCAACCTCGACAAGCGACTCGTAGACATGGCCGAGCGTCTCGAGCAATCGATCGGCGCGGCAATGCCGACGGGCGCCATCGAGGCCTTGAACGCACGGCTCGACGAGATCGGCAGCCAGCTCGGGCAGACCCTCGAAAAGGCGCCAAGCCGCGAGGCTCTGGAGCAGGTCGAGCGCCAGATTTCCGATATGGGCCAACAGCTTGGCCGCGCCGAGGAGCAGCTCAGCAAAGTGAGCGGCGTGGAGGCGCACCTCCTCAAGCTTATCGAGCGGTTGGACGCGAAAGACAGCGCGCAAACCCCAGCCCAGGTCGATCCCGCACAGCTTCAGGAGATCGCCACCAAGGCCGCGACAGAGGCTGCGCGCCTCGTCGCCGACGACAGCAAGAAGACCACCGAGCGGCTCGATGCCATGCATCACGAACTCACCGCCATGGGCGATAAGAGCCGCGAGTCCAACGATCGATTGGTGACGACGCTCAAGTCGGTGCACGATTCCTTGAAGCAGCTGGTGCAACAGTTCGAGCAGGACGGGCCTTCCTTGGGCACCCGGCCCCGCGCGCCGTTCGCCGACCGGGCCCGGCAGGCAGAGGCAAAGCCTGCCTCACCGTTTGCTCAAGCGACCGCCGGACAGACGCAAGCTCCTAAGATGGCCGCGCCGCAGACGCCTCAGGCGCCGGCACCCAAAATGCCGGAGCAAGACGCGAAGCCCTCTCCGCGGCGTCCCGAGATGGGCGCCGAGATCCCCACGAAGGAGAGTTTGCGCGACCGACTCGGGGCAGCCATTCCCGACTTCAAGGAGTCCGAGACGCCACCGCCTTTCGGGCGTGCGAAACGCTCCGGCGAGGAGGCCGTCGATCTCGATGCGGCGATGCCGCGCTCCCCGCGCGTCCGTGTACCGCTTGGAACGGACATGCCCACGCAGGACGAGGAGGCTGGCGCCCCCGACGACCTCGTGACCGCCGCGCGCCGGGCAGCGAAAGCCGCCGCTACGCGCGCCGAAGAGCGTGACGGGCGCCGGCCCAGGGCCCGCGTCACCAGCACCGACCTCAATGCGGAGCAGCCGGGCCGCCGCAAGCGCTCCTTGCTGATCATCTCCGCGGCCACTCTTCTCGTGATCAGCGCCATACTTCTTTATGGGCGTCTCGGCTCGAAGCCGACCACGGACGTGACTCCGGCCACCTCGGGCGAGACCATGCCCGAGGTCGCGCCCGAGACCGTGCCGATGGACGGCGACATGACGGCGCCCGATGCCACCGAGACGGCGCCTACCGCCGATCCCGACCAATCCGGATCGCTGATGATCCTGCCCGATCCCGGCATGACGCCGGGGCCGGACTTCGCTCCCTTCAACGGCAGAGTCGGGCAATCGATGCCTGGCGTCACCGATGTCGCCAAGTCTTCCGGCTTGTCTTCCGGCCTGGCGATGCCCGCGAGCGAGCTCAATCCTCAGCCGCAGCTTGCCGCACTGAAGCCGACCAACGACACTACATTGCCGCCGGGGGTGATCTTCTCCATCGAGGACCCCTCCTCCGCAGCCGACGTCGCGACCGCCGAAAAGCTGACGAGCGTGGCGGTGAAAGCGCCGATGCCGCCCAAGGCACTCGGCTCGCTGGCTTTGCGGAAAGCGGCCTCTGAAGGCGACGGCGCCGCGCAATACACCATCGCGCTGCGCTACATGGAGGGCAAAGGCACCAAATCCGACCCCAAGAAGGCCAGCGAATGGCTGGATCGCGCCGCCCGCACGGGCCTGGCGCCGGCCCAATATCGCCTGGCTGCCATGTATGAGCGGGGCGTCGGCGTCGAGCAGGACACCGACAAGGCTCGCGGCTGGTACATGGCCGCGGCGGAGCGCGGCAATGTCAAAGCCATGCACAACCTGGCGGTCAGCGTCAGCGGCCGTGACGGCAGCGCGCCGGACTACACGCTGGCAGCGAAATGGTATGGCGAGGCGGCCGCACGGGGGCTCCCCGACAGCCAGTTCAATCTCGGCATTCTCGCCGAGCACGGTCTCGGCATGACCAAGAATCTCAGCCAGGCCTATCAGTGGTTCGCGCTGGCCGCCGCCCAAGGCGACCCGGAGGCCCGCAAGCGCCGCGAGGTGATCCGGGTGCAGCTCGCGCCGGAGACGCTGGCCCAGGCGGAAGCGGCCGTGACGGCCTGGACGGCGATGCCGGCCGTGCCCGAGGCCAATCAGGTGGCGGAAAGCCCGGCTTGGGTCGCACAGGCCCCGGCCAAGAAAGCCACCACCCTGGTCAGCCGCGCCCAGACCCTTCTCAACAAGCTCGGCTACGATGTCGGCGCGCCGGACGGAATGGTCGGTCCCCGGACCCGCACCGCGATCAAGACGTTCCAGGAGCGCAACGGTCTCGACCAGACCGGAGACGTCTCCCTGCCGCTGGTCGACAAGCTCGAGCACCTGTCCAGCTAGCCAACTGAGCTCGCGCCTGCTCTCGGCGGGCGTCCACCCAAAATTTCGTGACAATTTGGTCAGAGCGGACGGTAACGCATTGACAGGCCCGCGCGCGGCGAACAGGTTGCCAGAGCGCCCGTTCCATCAACGCTCCGGCCAATGTTTCAGATTTATCTGCCTATTGCCGAAATCTCAGTGAACCTCGCGGTCATGCTGGGACTGGGCGCGGCAGTGGGCTTTCTGTCGGGCATGTTCGGCGTCGGCGGCGGTTTCATGCTGACCCCGCTCCTGATGCTGATGGGCATCCCGCCGGCCATCGCCGTGGCCACCGGTGCCAATCAGATCGTGGGCACCTCGGTTTCCGGCACGCTCGCCCAATGGCGGCGCGGCAATGTGGACCTGCAGATGGGCGCCGTACTCATCGCCGGCGGCGTGGTCGGCGCGCTGATCGGCGTGTTTCTGCTCAAATATCTGCGCGAGCTTGGTCAGGCGGGGCTGATCATCTCTCTGGCCTATGTGTGCTTTCTCGGCACGATCGGCGCGCTGATGCTGTGGGAGAGCGTCAGGGCCATCAGGCGCGCGCGCGCCGGCAAGGGCGGCTCGGCGCGAAAAGCCAACCAGCACAACTGGATTCACGGCCTGCCCTTGAAGATGCGCTTTCCGCGTTCGCGACTCTATATCAGCGCGATCCCGCCGCTGGTGATCGGCGTCTTGGTCGGGCTGCTCGCGTCGTTCCTCGGCGTCGGCGGCGGCTTCATCATGGTGCCGGCGATGATCTATCTGTTGCGCATGCCGACCAATATCGTCATCGGCACCTCGATCTTTCAGATCATCTTCGTCACGGCCATCGTGACGCTGCTGCACGCCACGCTCAATCACACGCTCGATATCGTGCTGGCCTTCGTGCTGGTCATCGGCGGGGTCATCGGCGGCCAGTTCGGCGTGCGCGCGGGACAGAAGTTCCGCGGCGAGCAATTGCGCGCGATGCTTGCCCTGATGGTGCTCGGCGTTGCCTTGCGGATCCTGTTCGACCTCGTGGTGCGGCCGTCCGATCTCTACAGCATCGTTCCTTTGGCGGGGCTGTGATGAGAGCCGTGCTCCTCCACCTCGCCCTGTCGGGCCTCGTCCTGTTCAGCCCGCTTGCGCTCGCGCAGCCGGCCGCGCCGCCGCCGTTGGAAAAGCCGATCGGCCAGGAAACGGTGCACTCCGATATCTCTACGCGCGAGATCGCGATCCAGTCGAACTTCACCGGCATCGAGATCCTGATCTTCGGCAGCATCGACTTCAGCGATTCACGGACGCCGGGCGAAGGCACCTACGACGTGATCACCGTCGTGCGCGGCCCCGACGAGCCCATCGTGATTCGCAAGAAGAAGCGGGTTGCCGGCATCTGGGTCAATGGCCCGGGCAAGACCTACGGCACCGTGCCGGGCTTCTATGCCGTGCTGTCGTCGCGACCATTTCGGGCGATCACCTCGGATTCAACCTTGAAGGAGCTCGGTATCGGTCTCTCCGATCTCGACTTCGGGCGCTACACGATAGGCGACCCGCAAGAGCAGGCCTACCGCTCGGCGATGATCCGCCTGAAGGAGAAGAGTAAGCTGTTCCAGGAGGTCGACAACGGGGTGACGTTCATCGGACGTAGCCTGTTCCGCGCAACCGTCGCGCTGCCGGTCAATGTCCCCGTGGGGCGCTACACCGCTGACGTCTATTTGTTCCGCGACGGGGAGGTGGCGAGCAAGAGTCAAGGCTCGCTCGAAGTGACGAAGGCCGGCATCGAGGCCCTCGTCTTTTCCTTGGCATTCAAGCACCCATTTCTCTATGGCCTGCTCGGCGTGCTTCTCGCGGTGATGATGGGGCTTGCCGGCTGGTACGCGTTTCGCCGGGACTAGGCTCCTAATCTGGCAGCAGCAGGCTGCCGAGCACCGGATAGACGGCGTGACGGCCCATCATCCACGCCTCCAACCGATGCCGAAGGAAAAGCGGCTGAAAGGCCTCGTGCAGCACGTTGAGCCCGCCCGCATAGGCGCCGAAGGCCGGCATCACCAGACGGTTGCCGTCATTCGCAAAACAACGCCGCCGGACCACCGTGCCCCGCCGCGAGATGCGCGCGACCGGATGCAAGTGCCCAACGATCTCCGGCGCCGAGGCGTCCTCCGACGGCTCGTGGCGCAGCGTCACGCCCGACATGGTGAGCGTGCCGCAGACCGTGCCGCCGATGCACGCGGGCAGGTGCGGATCGTGATTGCCGCAGATCCAGTACCAGTCGCGGCCGTTCTGGAGCTCGAGGAGGAAAGCGAGGTCGTCCTCGACGAGATGATCGGCACACTCGCTGCGATGAAAGCTGTCGCCGAGCGCCACGACACGCGACGGGTTCACTTTGGCGATGATCTTGCCGAGCCGGGACAGCGTCGAGCGCGTGTCGTAGGGCGGCAGCAGCATGCCGAGCGCGGCGAAGGCCGCCCCCTTCTCCAGATGCAGGTCTGCGACGAGGAGCGTGTCTTCGGCTTCCCAATAAAGGGCGCCGGCGACAAGCGGTTGCAGGGTATGGCCCGCGATCGTGAGATGCCAGCGGAGCGACGGCGCCGTTTCCGGCATGAGATCGAGCCTAGCGCGCAGCATGTTCCCCCAAGGCCTCCGCGACGAGTTCTTCGGCGGTCTCACGCAACAAGGTGTCGCCAAGATCGCCCGGAACGCTCTCCCGCCCGATCTCGAGCATGACAGGGACGGCGAGCGGCGAAACGTGACCGAGCGCACTATGCCTGATTCGACCGCCAATCCGCTTCAGGAATTGCCCCAGGCGGCCGAGATCGATCAAGCCTGAGGCCGCATCCGCGAACGCCGCCTTGAGCAGGATGTGGTCCGGCTCGTGCTGACGCAGGACATCGTAGATGAGATCGGAGGAGACCGTCATCTGGCGCCCGCTCTTCTCTTTGCCCGGATGGCGGCGCTCGATCAGCCCGGAGATGATGGCGCAGACGCGAAACGAGCGCTTCATCAGGTTCGATTCCGCAAGCCAGGCATCGAGGTCGTCGCCCAGCATGTCTTCGTCGAACAGCTCTTTGAGATCGAGACGCCCGTCCCGGATCATCCCGCTCATATCGTTGAGCCCCCAGATGGCGAGCGCATATTCATTGGCGACGAAGCCGGTCGGCGCCGCGCCGGCCCGCTCCAACCGCCGCGTCAGCAACATGCCGAGGCTTTGGTGCGCAAGACGGCCCTCGAAGGGGTAGCAGACGAGATAATGCCGCTGGCCGCGCGGAAAGGTCTCGATGAGCATCTCATTGGCAGACGGCACCACCGAAAACTCGGCCTGTAGCTCGAGCCAGTCGGACACCTGGTCGGGCAGCTTCGCCCAGGCCCCGCGCTCTGCCAGCATCCGGCGCACGCGGTCGGCCAGATAGGTGGAGAGCGGGAACTTGCCGCCTTCATAGGCCGGCACTTTGGGGTCTGTGGCATGGGCCCGGGTGACGATGGCGTCCATCTCGCGCAAGCCCTCGAAGCGCAGGACCTCGCCGGCAAAGGCAAAAGTGTCGCCGGGGCTCAACTGCTCGATGAAATACTCCTCGACCTCACCCAGCACGCGCCCGCCGGCCACCGCTCCCGACTTCTTCAAAGCACCGCGCGCCAGGCGCACGCGCAGCATCGGCGCCTCGACGATGGTGCCCACGTTGAGCCGGTATTGTTGGGCGAGGCGGGGATGGGCGAGGCGGTATGCACCCTCCCTCGTCCGCTTCAGCTTGGCGTAGCGATCGTAGTTGGCCAGCGCATAACCGCCCGTGGCGACAAAAGCCAAGACCTGGTCGAAGCCCTCGCGGATGAGGCCTTGATAGGGCGCGGCGCTGGTCACTTCGCGATAAAGCCGGTCGGGGTCGAAAGGTTCGGCGCAAGCCATGCCGAGAATGTGCTGGGCGAGCACGTCGAGCGCGCCGGGGCGCGTGGGCGGGGTGTCTTGCGCGCCCTCTTCCGCCGCCTCGAGCGCCGCCTGACACTCCATGACCTCGAAGCGGTTGGCCGGTACCAGCAGCGCCTTGCTCGGCTCGTCGAGCCGGTGATTGGCGCGGCCGATGCGCTGGGCCAGACGGCTCGCACCTTTCGGTGCGCCCACATTGATGACGAGATCGACGTCGCCCCAGTCGATGCCGAGATCGAGCGTCGAGGTGCAGACCACGGCGCGGAGTTTGCGCGCGACCATGGCCGCCTCGACTTTGCGGCGCTGCGCCACGTCGAGCGAGCCGTGATGGAGCGCGATGGGGAGATTGTCGTCATTGTAGCGCCACAGCTCGTGGAACAGCATCTCGGCTTGCGAGCGCGTATTGACGAACATGAGCGTCATAGTGTGCGCCTTGATCGCCGCGTACATCTCCGGCAGCGCGTAGCGCGCCGAATGTCCGGCCCAAGGCAGATCGGCATTCGACTCAAGGATGGTGATGTCGGCGTGGGCGCCGCCGTCCGCAGTGACGATCTCCGCCAAGCGCGTCGCGCTCTGCCCCTTGTTTGCCACGAGAAAGGCGGCGAGCTCGGACGGACGGGCTACGGTGGCCGAAAGACCGACCGCCGTGAGCTCGGGCGACAGGGTGCGCAAGCGCGCGAGATCGAGGCCTAAGAGATCGCCGCGCTTGCTGGTGGCGAGCGCATGCAGCTCATCGAGGATCACGCATTTCAGCGACCCGAACAGCTCGCCCGCGCTCTCATGGGACAACATCAGGGCGATCTGCTCCGGCGTCGTCAGCAGAATGTCGGGCGGCAACAGGCGCTGGCGGGCGCGGCGGGATTGCGGCGTGTCGCCGGTGCGGGTCTCGAGCTGAATGGGCAGACCCATCTCGGCGACGGGCGTGGCGAGGTTCCGCGCGATGTCGGTGGCGAGCGCTTTCAGCGGCGAAACATAGAGTGTGTGGATGCTGGTCGCGGGCTTCTGCTTGGGAGGCTGCGCCGCGAGGTCGATGAGACTCGGCAGGAAGCCGGCCAAGGTCTTGCCGCCGCCGGTGGGAGCGATGAGCAGCGTATCTCGGCCGCTCCGGACCGTGTCGAGTAGAGCGAGCTGGTGCGCGCGCGGGCGCCATCCCCGGGATTCGAACCACGTGCGAAAGGGCTCGGGCAGGCGCGCATCGGGACGCATATCAGGCTCCGCTACCGGGCTCCTTCGCGCGCTCACTTTCTCCTCCGCTTCTTGATCTTGCCCCACCCCGTCTTGACCTTCGCCTTGATCTTCGCCGTCACGAGCCCCAACTTCAGATACAGATTCGAATGAAAGCCCACGATTCAGAGGGAAACGGACAGATGGAACGGTTTTTTGGCGGCAATCCGGCGCTCGTCCTGGCGCGGCTTGTCATCCTATCCCTGATCGTGGGCGTCGTCCTGGCGGCGCTCGGCTTCAGCCCCTACGACATCCTCCAGAACCTGCGCGATCTCGCGGCCCGCATCTACGACATGGGCTTCGCCGCGGTGGAGAAGGCGTTCCGCTACTTCTTGTTGGGCGCGGTCATCGTGTTCCCGATTTGGGTGGTGATGCGCGTCTTCAGGCTGTTCGGACGGGAACCGGCGCATGAGGTGGCCGAAACCGGCCCCTCGCCGAACCGCGAAGCCTAGAGGATCTTTAACACCGCTTCCGGCGGGCGGCCCATGGCCGCGTGATTGCCCGCGACCACGATGGGCCGCTCGATGAGGCTCGGGTTGGTGACCATCAGCGCGAGCAACTCGTCGTCGGTGTGGTTGCCGTCCTTAAGGCCGAGTTCGGCGTAGGCCGCTTCGCCTGTGCGCAGGATATCTCGCGCCTTCAGGCCCAGCTTCTTGAGGATGCGCTTCAGTTCGGCCGTGGTCGGCGGCGTCTTCAAATAATCCACGATCTTGGGCTTCACGCCGTTCTCCTCCAGCAGCGCCAGCGTTTGGCGCGACTTGGAGCAGCGGGGGTTGTGATAGATGGTGACCGTCATACGACGACCTCGGGCAGTTCCTTTTCCGCCCATTCGCCCGCGCGCCGGCCAATCAGCGGCTTGAGGGTTTGCGCCTTGTCCCGCGCCATGGCCTCGACGAGCGCGGCCTTGATGCGCCCGATCAGACCAGGGCCTTCGAACACGAGCCCGGTATAGAGCTGGATCAAAGACGCACCCGCCTCGATTTTGGCCAGCGCCGTCTCGCCTGAGGTGATGCCGCCCACGCCGATCAGCGGCAACTTGCCTTCGGTGATTTGATAGACGCGGGCCAGCATGCGCGTGGCGCGGTCGAACAATGGTTGCCCCGAAAGCCCGCCCGCCTCGCGGATCAGCGCCGGGTCGCGCATGCCGTCGCGGGCAAGCGTGGTGTTGGAGATGATGAGGCCGTTGGCGTCATTGTTCTGAATGACGGCGACAACCTCTGGCAAATCAGCGTCGGCAAGGTCGGGTGCGAGCTTGACGAGGAGCGGCGGCGCGGTGTCGCCGAGCGCCTTGCGCGCTGTTTGCACCTTGGTGAGCAGCTCGTCGAGTTTCCGCGGCGCTTGGAGATCGCGGAGGCCCGGCGTGTTGGGCGAGGAAATGTTCACGGTGAAATAGCTCGCCACCGGCGACATGCGCACAATGCCCTCCACATAGTCGGAGATGCGGTCGGTGCTGTCGCGGTTGGCGCCGAGATTGACCCCGACAATGCCGGGCAGCCGCTTCTTCAAACGGATCAGCGCCGCCTCGTGTCCCTCATTGTTGAAGCCAAGACGATTGACGATGGCCCGGTCCTCGGGAGAGCGGAACACGCGCGGCGCTTCATTGCCGGGTTGCGCGCGCGGCGTCAGCGTGCCCACCTCGGTGAAGCCGAAGCCCATGTCGAGAAGCTGGCGCGGCACGCGCGCGTTCTTGTCGAAGCCCGGCGCCATGCCGATCGGATTGGGAAAATCGAGACCGAACACGGTTTGTCTCAGCCGCGTGTCATCCGGCACGTCTTGGCGGGGATAGACCCCGAGTTCGAAGGCCTTGAGGGCAAGATCGTGCGCACGCTCGGGATCGAAGGCAAGCAGCAGGGCCTGGCCCAGGCCGAACAATCCACTCAACTGGCCACTCCTTCGGGCAGGATGTGGCGATTGTCGTCGTCGAGCTCGAGCGGCTCGGCAGATACGATGGCATCGAGGGTGAGCGGCGCATAAAGATGCGGGAACAGGTCGTCGCCGCGGGACTCTTCCCATTTCAGGCTCTCGCCGAGTTTGCCGGCATCGAGGGTAAGCAGAACAAGGTCCGCCTGGCCGGCGTAATGCTTGGCCAGCGTGCCTTCGACTTGATGAGGCGCGGAGAGATGGATGAAGCCGTCGCGCAGGTCGTCGCTGGTCCCCAAGAATCGTCCCTCGCTTTTTGCCGCGTCATAGGCGGCGTCGGCGAGGATCTTGTAGACGGGTTGAGACTTGTAGACGGGTTGAGACATGGCGTTCGGCGGAGACTAGCGGTCCCGCCGGGTCCCAACAAGGACGGGCAAGGGCCCTGCGTAAAATTGCCGTGGGTAGTGGCCTTGGGCGCCCAAGCTCCTGTATGGTCCCGCGAACAAATTTCCCGGAGACCCGATGACCTATTCAATTCGGCGGGGTAGCCCGCCCAATACCAAGACCCTTATGCGCCTGACGACGCGGAACGCCGTCAAACAGGCCCGCGCGCTGATCGCCGAGGGCGATCACGATTTCCGCATTTTTACCAGCCGGGGCGAGCCGATCGAGCTCCGGGCCCTGGAACGCGCCCTCGATTCGCTCCCCGAGCAGACGGCTTGAGCCAGCAAATGCGGTGCCCGGGTCTGGTCCGCGATCGACGCGCTCGCGCGACGCTACGGCCTCTCCGCGTCCGGGCTGGCCAAGCGCGCCGGGCTCGACCCCACCGCCTTCAACAAATCCAAGCGGGTGACCGGCGAAGGGCGCCCGCGCTGGCCCACCACCGAAAGTATCGCCAAGGTGCTGGCGGCGACCGGGGCCTCCTTCGACGATTTCACGGCGCTTGTTACGGCAGAGCCGCGACGCCGCAACCCGGCCCAGCCGATCCCGCTGATCGGCATGACGCAAGCCGGCGGCGGCGGCTTCTTCGACGACAGCGGCTTTCCCGTGGGCGGCGGCTGGGACCAGATCCGCTTTCCCCGCGTCGACGACGACAATGCTTATGCGCTCGAAGTCACCGGCGACAGTATGGCGCCGCTCTACCGGGACGGGGATATCCTCATCGTCTCGCCGAACTCCGCGCCGCGCAAGGGCGACCGGGTGGTGTTGCGCACCACCGACGGCGAGGTGATGGCCAAGGTGCTGGCGCGGCGCACCGCCAAGACGATCGAGCTCGCTTCGCTGAACCCGGACCATCCGAACCTCGTCTTTCCCATGGAGCGGATCGACTGGATCGCGCGCATTATCTGGGCGAGCCAATAATCTGCTCCGCTCTTAAAGCCGCCAAGCATCTCGCCTAAGATGGCGGCATGTCGCTTGCCTCACGTCTCATCACAGCTTTGGTCGGCCTCGGGCTGATCTGGTTCCTTTGGCCCTTTGGCGGAAGCGACGAGGTGGTGAAGATCATCGAGCCGCCGAGCGGGCATGAGGGACGGTTGTTCACCACGCCCTTGCCCGAAGCGCCCTTGCCCGAGGCGGCCTTGCCAAAGGCGCCCCCGCCGAAGAAAACCGATCCACCGAACACGACCCAGGCCCTTCCCGAGACGCCAGCAAAAGACGGCAAGACGGTCGCCGCTGTGGCGCCCAAGGGTGCGGTCACGCCCAAGGGTGCGGTCACGCCGAAAGTCGTGCCCAAGCGATTCTACCGTGTCGTGGTGCGCGACGGCGGCACGCTCAAAGCCGGCGACGTGGTCATCACGCTCGGCGGCATCAAGGCACACGCGGCGGACGCCACCTGCAAGGACGCGAAGGGCCGCGTCTGGGCCTGCGGCAAGCAGGCGCGCATCGCGCTGATGCGGCTGATCCGCGGCCGCGCCGTGAGCTGCAAGGTGCCTGCGTCAAGCGCGGCAAAAGCGTTGACGGCGCGCTGCGGCGTGGCCGGCACCGACCTTTCGGAATGGCTGGTGAGCCAAGGCTGGGTGAAACCCGAAGCGCCGGCGGATACGAAGCTCGCCGAGGCGGCGGACACCGCGCGCAAGAAGAAGATCGGCGTCTGGCGCTGAGGCCAAAGAAAATCCGGGCTAGGCGCAGTTCCCCTGGATTTCGGTATTGGGTCCTGGGCGGCGGACAGAGGTAACTGTGAGCAATCGTGCCCAGGCGATTGCACCCTGACCGTCAGCGGGTCACATTGGTCGGATGCCGATCCGTCGGAGACGCTAATCCTGAAACGGGAGATGGGATCATGTCGATCGGACTCATACTTATCATCATTCTCATTGTGTTTTTGTTGGGTGGCTTCAGTGGCCGCTTCGGCGGTTACGGTTACGGCTACGGAAACGGTGGCATGGGCCTCATCGGCATCATCCTGATCGTTCTCCTGGTCCTCCTGCTCATGGGCCGGATTTGATCGCCGAGCGTTAGCCGAGAAGCGGACGCGCCAAAAGCAGAGCGGCCCCGGGGATAGCCCGAGGCCGCTTAGTGCTTCGTCCGCTCGACGAGCGGTCGACTACATCTTCTCCTTGTCAGGCTCGGCCGGCGTGCCTTCCATATCGTTGGTCGTGGCCGCATCGGCACTCACCCAGCCCTTGGCGCAACCGTCCTTCCACTCATCGGCGGAGATCTTGGCGTCCTTGGACGAGTCGACCATCTGGAAGTTGAGGATAAAGGGCGTGGCCTTGTCCTTGGACAGCGTGTCGCCGTCCGGTCCCGCCATCTCCCAAGCCTTGGTGCATTCGGCCTCGCTCAGAATCTTGCCCGGGCGGCCCGACGGATCGTCCTTCTGCGAGCCTTCCGGAACAGGCGCGCCGCCGCCGGCAAAGGCGCAGGTGGCAGTCGACATCAGCATTACAGCGGTCAGGGTCGTGAGTTTCATCACAGATCCTCCTTTAGCGTTTCTCAAGTGGGACTGTTCCCCGCGACGTTTTCGCGGGGCTCCCCTTGTTTGGAAAACGCATGCCCCCGAAGCGAGGTTCCGAATCATGATGTGGCAACTTTGGGGCGCCGCCGTCCCTTACGCGGCCAGGTCTTCTACGCAGTAAGGTCTCCGGCCAAGGCCTTGGCGATCAGCGCGCGGGTCTCGGGCACGCCGTAAAGCTCAACGAAGGAGCCGAAGCGCGGGCCTTGGGTCTGGCCGAGCAGCACCTGGTAGAGCGCGGAGAACCACTCGCGCAGCGGCTCGAAGTCGTGTGCCTTGCCGACGGCATAGACCTCGCTTTGGATTTCCTCGGCGAGAACCTTCTCGGGCAACGCGGCAAGCCGGACGTCGAGATCGGCAAGGGCCGCGCGTTCCTTCTCGGTGGGCGCGCGATAGGCCTTCGACGGCTTCACGAAGTCATGGAAGTAACGGATGGCGTAGCCGACCAGCTCATCGAGCAGAGGATGGCCTTCCGGCGTGGCGTCAGGCGTATAGCGCCGGATGAAACCCCACAGCACCTCGGCATCCTCGGAGTTCGAGGCCGAGGCGAGATTGAGCAGAAGCGCGAAGCTGATGGGAAGCTCGGCTTGCGGCGGGGTGCCGTCATGAACGTGCCACACGGGGTTCATCAGCTTGGGCGCCTGCTCCTCTTTCGGGTAGGCGGCGAGATGGCCGACATACTCATCGACCGCGCGCGGGATCACATCGAAATGGAGGCGCTTCGCCTTGCGCGGGCTCTGATACATATACAGCGCGAGACTTTCGGGCGAGGCATAGGTCAGCCACTCCTCGATGGTGAGTCCGTTGCCGCGCGACTTGGAAATCTTTTCGCCGTTCTCGTCGAGGAACAGCTCGTAGTTGAAGCCTTCGGGCTGCTGGCGGCCGAGGATGCGGCAGATCTGGCCCGATAGACGCACCGAGTCGATCAGGTCCTTGCCCGCCATTTCATAGTCGACGCCGAGCGCCGCCCAGCGCATGGCCCAATCCGCCTTCCATTGCAGTTTGCAGTGACCGCGGGTGACGGGAACTTGGGTGAGCTTGTCGGTGTCAGGGTCCTTGTAGACAATCGAGCCCGACGCGAGATCCCGGTCGATGGTCGGAACCTGAAGCACCTTGCCGGTCTCCGGCGAGATCGGCAGGAAGGGGCTGTAGGTGGCGCGACGCTCGGGACCCAGCGTCGGCAGGATCACGTCGCGGATGGCGTCGTAGTTCTCGAGTACCTTGAGCAAGGTCGCATCGAAGCGCCCGGACGTGTAGCACTGGGTCGCCGACAAGAACTCGTAATCGAAGCCGAACGTATCGAGGAAGGCCTTGAGGCGCGCATTGTTGTGCTGGCCGAAGCTCGGGTGTTCGCCGAACGGGTCCGGCACCTGGGTCAGCGGCTTGCCGAGATGCTGGGCCACCATCTCCTTGTTGGGGATGTTGTCGGGGACCTTCCGCAAACCGTCCATGTCGTCGGAGAAGCAGATCAGCCGGGTCGGCACCTTGTCCTCGGTCAGGACGCGGAAGGCGTGGCGCACCATGGTGGTGCGGGCCACCTCCCCAAACGTGCCGATATGCGGCAGCCCGGACGGCCCGTAACCGGTCTCGAAGATGATCGGGCCGGTCGGCTGGGGAATGCGCTTGATCCGGCTCAGGACCTTCCGCGCCTCCTCGAACGGCCACGCCTTGCTGACATGGGCATGGGCCAGGAGCTCGGAATTGATCTCGATCGGCGTGGATTGGCGGGTTGCGCTCTTCGTCTCGGGCATGTTCGGGAATGTGTGGTGAGGGCTCGGAAGCAGGTTAGCCCGACAAATTTCACAGATTTCCAAACCGCGCCAGCCCCCCGGCGCTTTTTCCCGTCCAAGAGGTGCTTGCCCGGGTAGTTGCAATTTCCTACCGTCGCGCCGCTTTGGGACAAATTTGGGGAAATAGAGAGGTGGAGAGCCGATGACCGAGCCCTTGGACCATCACGACGCGCTGATCTACACGATGGTCACCATATCGGCGGTGGACCGCGCCATTACCAACGCGGAACTTGCCCGCATCGGTGAGATCGTCTCCCACCTGCCGGTCTTCGCGACCTATGACCCCGAAAAGCTGGTGGACGCTTCGCAGACCTGCGGCGAGATCCTCGGCGGCGACAGCGGACTTCAGCTCGTCCTTCAGCTCATTCGCAGCACCCTGCCCAAGACGCTCCGTGAGACGGCTTATGCCTTGGCACTGGAGGTCGCGGCGGCCGATCTGGACGTTCGGCCGGAGGAGACACGCTTTCTGGAATTGCTGTCCGACGCGCTCGAACTCGACAAGCTGACAACGGCAGCCATTGAGCGGGGGATCAGAGCGCGCAATACGGTGCTTTGACCTGACGCGGACTTTACCAATTGCGAACGGTGCGGGGCGGAACCCAACACCGGGCGCTGTCGTTCCTGATATGATGGTTTTTGGCAGCGATTGCTGCGCGCACCCGTATTTCGAGGAGGACTCACCATGTGGGGCTTGGCTGAACGCAAGACATCACGCTTCGGCAGCGATCTCGACCTAAACGATGTCTATGACCAGCTCGATACGCTCCGCGGCTATGTGCAGAACCTGTCCCAGAGTGTCGGCAAGAGCGCCGGCTCCTCCTACGGACGGGCCCGCGACTTGGCAACCGGGGCCGCACACGATGCCGAGGAAACGATGAAGGACAATCTCACCGCTTCGCTGGTGATTACGCTGGGGCTCGGCGTGGCGATCGGCTACTTCATCAGCCGCGGCACCAAATAGAGCTTAGCGCGCAAGCTTCGCCGCGCCGGAATAGAGCGCCCCGCCGATCACGCAAGGCACCGCGATCTGCGCCTGGCCGAGCGCCGTGGCGGCGACACAGCCCGTAGCGATGGCAAGCGAGCTCGCAGTCATGCCCTTCGACATCCCGGCGTCGGCCGTGAGCTTATTTCTCTCCGCATCCTCGATCGCACCGTATTGTTCTTTGCGGATATTATCGGCCTCGAAGAGTTCGGCAGCCTCGATGACATCCTTCAAAGGCTTCGCGACCTCCTCCGGCTGGTTCGGGATTTCGGCACGATAGAGGTCGATCAGGTCGCGGTCGCGCTCGGCGTAAGAGGCGAGTGTCCACTTCGCGGTACCGCCCGCCGTCACCTTTTCGAGCTGGTTTGCGTCCGCCCCCCAGCCAGATGTGAGCTTGCCAAAGAAACCCTTCTCGTCAGCACCCTTGGACCACTTCAAAGCCGGCATGATGCGCATGATCGGCTCGTGCTGGCCGGTGGCGACATAGTAGCCCCAATGAGCGTAGACGGCTTCCGCGCCGCCCAACTCAAGACCGAGCTTCTGCAATGTGGGACGGCGTCCGCTGATAAAATCGTCGATGAGCGGCTTGCGTAGCGGCATCTTGTCCGCGTTCTTGGTGAGCAGATCCTCCCAATCGGGACGTCCCGAATAGGCGATCGACCGGATGATGACCTCCTGCTCTTTCGCGGGCATCGGGAACATCTTGGGGACGAGCCCAGGGCCGTCTTTCGGGTTGGTGCCGAGAACGCCCGCGATGAAGCCGGCACAGAACCAGCGCTGCTCCTCGTCCTTGAACAAGCCGTAGTCGCGCATGGCGTGAACGGCCGCCGGCACCTTCCAGAACTCGGGATGATCGCGGTAGTTGGAGACCCAGTCGAGCAAGCGCTCGGCGGAGGTAAACCCAGATGACGACCCAGGTTGCGCTGCGGCCGCACTAGCCGGCGGGCTCAAGGTCGGCCGCGCGAAGGCTTGTTGTGGGGCCGATTGCCGTGGCGCGATCGCATCGGGCGTGACGCGCTTGGACGTGACAGCCTGGGGCGCCGCCAATGGTTGCGGCGAGGGCTGCGGCGATAGCGCCGCCGGCGCCACATCCTCGCGTGCGGATTTGTCTTCGCCGACGGAATGCACCACGGGCGTCTCGGGCGGGCTCAAGCGCTGCGGCGAGCGCACGTTCTTGGAGACGGCACTGCTGCTCTTCGGCGTGATAGACACCGCGCCCGATTGGGCGACGCAAGGCGCCGCAGTCGCCAAAATACCAGCGGCGGCGAGCGCTAAAGTCGTGGCGGTACGCATGTCATCAGCTTCCTCCCCCAGGCCCCAGAGTGCTGACGAAATAACCGGGCATAGTTAACGGCCGCAGGTGCCCCGACCAACGGCCAACATCATGATTTTCAAGCATTTCGTGGCGATTTAAGGGCCAGAGGCGTTAACCATAACAAAAGGTTACCGCCGCACCGGGCCGATCAGGCTTCGAATGTCCGGCCGCCCTTCCAACTCGCGAAGCAGAAGGACGGCCGGGGCCTCGCACCATCTACGCCGCTAGGGAGCGATTTTCATCGCGCGAGGAGTCCCTTCGAAGTTTGCGCATCTCCTGGGTCTCGTCTTTCGATCCTTCGAGGAACGCGCCCGGAGTGGCCACCGGCCGAACTCATCGAAGGACTTTGGCATTTCTCAACCGGCCTCCAGCGTCTCGAGCTTCGCTACGCCGTTCGGCCGGATCGGCTCGACCCGCATCGGCTCGCGGGCGCCCAGCACAAAGGCGATATCACGGCCTCCGCCCTGGGTTTCCTCAAGCTGCAGAATCAACATTCCCAAAGGTTCGAGCAGGCGCGCGGCCCGAAGCTCGCCCGCATCCACCGGTTCAAGCCCGATATCGGCGACAAGACCCATTACGAGGTCCTTCTGCGGGCCGCGCGGGCCGGCGACCAGTCCCGCGGCAACGCCTTGCGGATATCGCGGCCTGGCAATGGCATTGAACCCGGCGACATTGAACGCCTTGAAAAACGTCGCACCGTGCGCGTGGCTCTGAAGCAGCTCGACGCCGGAGGTGTCGAAGCCCAGGGCAAGCCTCGTCTCGCTGGTGTTCAGGGGATTGGTGGCGTCGATGACGGTTTTCCCGGCCAGAGCGGGTTCGTGCTCGCAGACCAGCGCTTCCGCCGCCGTCCAGGGAATCGCAAGAATGACGGCATCCGCGGCAGCAATCGCGCCGCCGATCGTCTTGGTGGCGAGACCGCCAGCTGGCGCCCTCGATAAGGGCTGGGGCGTGAGCGGCTTGGGTTCCCTGACACCATAGACCACGGAATGGCCTCTTGCCTGGAGCGCCGGGCCTAAGGCTTTGCCGACGCGCCCGGCGCCAAGAATGGCGATTCTCATCTCTTTCTGCCCCGCTCGTTCGGCTTCTGGTTGTGTCGACGCGCACCTGCTTTGCTGTTGCAACCAACATGGGGGCTCCGGTAGCATTATTCCAATCGATAGGATCGATGATGAGTATTGACCACGCCAATTTAAGTCGCCTCGACCTCAATCTTCTCGTCGCCTTCGATGCGCTGCTCACCGAGCGCAACGTGACGCGCGCCGCGGCCCGCGTCGGGCTCGGCCAATCGGCCATGAGCCACAACCTTGCCCGCCTCAGGACCCTCTTCGGCGACGAATTGCTGACCCGGGGCAGCGACGGCATGCGCCCCACCCCCCGGGCGATGGCGCTCGCCGATCCGGTGCGCGTGACGCTGGCTCAGATTCAATCGGCCGTGCTCCAGCGCGGGGCGTTCGAACCGGCAACGGCCAACCGCGTGTTCCGGATCGGGCTTGCCGATTCCATCGAGGTCGCCGTCATCCCGGCGCTCATGGAGCGTCTGCAGACCACGGCCCCGGGCGTGTCGCTGAGACTGCGCTCCACCAACCGGATGAGTATCCTGGAGGAGCTCGATACCGGGGCTTTGGATCTCGGTATTGGCGTCTTCGATCACGGCCAGACGCATCACAAGCGCCGCCATCTCTATGACGACAGCTTTCTCTGCCTGTTCAGCACCGAGCAACTGAACCTTACGCCGCCACTCTCGCTACAGGACTATTTGCGCTGGCCGCATGTGCTCACCAGTCTCGCTGACGATGCCCGCGGCGCCGTCGACGAGGCCCTCGCCAAGCGCAAGCTCCGCCGCAGCATCGTCATGACAACGCCCGGCTTTCTGGCCGTTCCGTTCGTCATCCGCCGCACACCCGTTATCACCACGATGCCGTCGCGGCTCGCGCGCTATTTCTCCGAGACCTTCGGACTGGCCACGAGCCCTGTTCCCGTCGATCTCCCGAGCTTCACCATCTCGCTGCTCTGGCATGCAAGCTTCGACCTCGATCCGGGGCATTTGTGGCTGCGCCAGACGGTGACGGGGCTTATCTCCGAGGACAATCTGGAGCTCTGACACGCGAGCGCGGGATGTGGACAACTCCCGATTTGGCGGCGCGCAGACATTCTATTGGCCTCATCATTGGCCGATTCGATTCACGCAAGGCTGGTCGGCTTGACGCGCTGTCCGGCCACGCCCGTAGGAGGTCCATTCATAATGAGCACCACACCCGCAAAGAGCGGCGCATCAATCGATCGTCACGACGCGCTCAGTGAAGTTCTGGCCGAGAGTTGGTGGGCGGTGGGGCTTCGCGGCGTTCTTGCCATCGCCTTTGGGCTGATCTGCCTGCTGGTTCCGACCGCGGCGATCCTCGCGCTGATCCTTCTGTTCTCCGCCTATATGCTGGTCGACGGCGTCTTCGCCATTGCCTCCGGCATCAAGGCGGCGCGGAACGGCGAACGCTGGGGCCTGCTGATCCTGGAAGGCATCGTCGATATCGCTGCCGGTGCCGTCGCTTTCTTGTGGCCGGCGATCACCACGGTTGCCTTCGTCATCCTCATCGCGGTGTGGGCCATCATCTCCGGGGCCTTGATGCTGGCCGCCGCCTTGGGCCTGAAGCTCGATCACGGGCGTTGGTGGCTTGCGCTTGGCGGCATCGCCTCGGTGATCTTCGGCATCGTGCTGCTTATCGCCCCGGTCGTGGGCGCGGTGGTGCTCACCTGGTGGCTCGGCGTCTATGCCCTCGTGTTCGGCGCCATGCTGCTGGTTCTCGCCTTCCAGCTCCACGGCAAGAAGGAAGAACGCGCCGCCAAGAGGCCGGCGCGGCCCGCGGCGAAGTCCGCCAGACGAACGGCCGCGAAGAAGGCTTAAGAGCGCCGGATCGGTACGCGCAGGGCGGGGCTCCACGGCACCGCCCTTTTTCTATCCGCGCCCCTGCCCCTGATCGCGGTCAGGCCGGTCCCGGTGTTGTGATCGAGGTTTGGTTGGCTTGTCGCAAACGCCGCGGCACACTGACGGGCTCCTGCCGGCGCCCTATATTCAGTCCATGGACAATATCTTCGGCCCCAACGACACCGTGATCCGGCTTTCCGTTTTCGGCGGCGTTTTCGTGCTGATGGCGCTGATCGAACTCGCCTTGCCGAAACGCAAGCTAATCGCAACCAAGGGGCGGCGCTGGCTGACCAATCTGGGAATCAGCGTCACCGCCGCCGTGGTCTTGCGCCTTATGGCGGCGCTGGCCGTGCCGGTCGCCGCCGTTGCCGCGGCCTTCTACGCGCAACAGCACGACATCGGGCTTCTGAACCATTTGGCCTGGCCCGAATGGTTGAAGGTCGTGATTGCACTTGCCGTGCTCGATCTCGCCATCTGGGCCCAGCATCTCGCCTCCCACAAGATCCCGATCCTGTGGCGCTTGCACCGCGTGCATCACGCCGACCGCGATATCGACGTCACCACGGCGGTGCGCTTTCACCCGATCGAGATCGCGCTGTCGATGCTGTGGAAGATCCTCGTGGTGGTGCCGCTCGGCGCCTCGCCGCTCGCGGTGTTCCTGTTCGAAGTCATCCTCAACGGATGCGCCATGTTCAACCATGCCAATATTGCCCTGCCGGGCTGGCTCGACCGTGTCATGCGGCTGTTCATCGTGACGCCCGACATGCACCGGGTGCATCACTCGGTGCTGCGGCGCGAGCACGATTCAAATTACGGGTTCAATCTTTCCCTGTGGGACCGGGTGTTCCGCACCTACACGGCACAGCCCGAAGGCGGGCATCTCGGCATGACGATCGGGCTCACCCCTTATCAGGGCGACGCGCCGACGCGTTTCGGCTGGAGTCTGTGGCTGCCGTTTGTCAGGGAAGGCTCGAAGACGCCCGCACCGGCAACGCCGAGCGAAACGAGCCAGGCGCCCCGTACCACCAAAGAAAAGCGCGTCTAGAAGAAGTTCATTAGAAGAAATTCATGGGGAAGTAGCGCAGGAACAGCTCTTCGTAGCGCCCGCTGGCGTGCACCTGCTCGAGCCCATAGGTCAGACTCTCGGCGAGCTTGCGATTGCCCTTCTTGACCGCGATGCCCACACCTTCACCAAAGAACCGCGAGTCGAGATAGGGTCCGCCGCGAAACTCGCAACAGGCTTCGCTGGTGACGCCGTTGAGCCAGAAGGTGAGCGTGATGCCGTCGCCAAAGACGAGATCGATGGCCCCGTCCTTCAGCGCTTTCTGCGCGTCCTCCGCATGGTCGAAGGCGGCAACGGCTCCATCGGGGAAAAACTTCTTCAGATAGGCCTCGTGGCCCGTCCCCTTGGCCACACCGATCTTCAACCCCTCCACCGTCTCGGGGCGAATGTCCTTGAGGTCGCTGTCCTTGCGCGCGGCAAAGCGCGCCGGGGTGGCGTAATAGCGCGAGGTGAAATCGGCCGCCTTTAACGCTTCCGCGGTGATGCGGATCGAGGCAATCGCCGCGTCCGCCTCGCCACGGTCCAGCGTTGGGATGAGGTCGCTCCAATTGGTGGCGTCGACCTCGCACTCGACCTCGAGGACCTCGCAAATGGCGCGGGCCAGATCGACATTGAAGCCGGTGAGCGCGCCCACCTCGTCGTAATAGTGGAACGGCGGATAGTCGGTATCGGTGACGAAGCGGATCTTCTCCAGCCCCTTCAGATCGGGCTTGGGCCGCAACGCGTCGCCTTGCCAGTTATCGGGAACGATGGGCTTTGACTTGGCCTGCTGCGCGAGCGCGGCCGGACTCAAGCAGGCGAGCGCCAAGACAAGCGTTGCCAACCAGACAGGCGCCACAGCACGTATCGTCATCGGAGAAATCACCCGCGTCTTTTCTTTCTCCCTCATAGCGCGGCTTCGCAGGGCCCGCTAGAGAGATATGACACTCTTTGGTTGTAAGTCTTATTCGCGCAACTTTTACTAGAATGATGCCCGACACAACCTTTAGTGCACAATCAATATTGCGCCTCATCTAAAAAGAGCCTTTGGATGATCCCGCACAGCGCGCTGGACGCCCTCGCGGACGGACGGGTGCCTGCCAATCCGCCTACGTTCCTGGATATCCCCGGCAATCCTGACGGGGTCGAGGTCTCACCAACCAACGGTAAGGTCTATGTGAACACTGTCGGGGCATTCGCCAACTTGGCCGATCCGGCTAATGGCGGCATCTACGCGCTGACCAAAGAGGATATCGCCAATAATAGCCTGCCGCCGCCAATCGACGGTGACTTGGGCGCGCTTGACGGCCTCGACTTTACCGCTGGTGGCGTGATGTTAAACGCCCAGATCCGTGGAGACATTCCTGGCAAGCTTACGGTCACCTGCAAAAGCAAAGTTACCACCACCCTCGCGCACCAGCCTGGCGGCACCATGTCCGACCTGAATGGCCCCGCCGACCTTGCGGTCCGGCGCAGCGCCAACGGCGCGCAGTTGGTGGTGATCCCCGAGCTTTACGCCCGCAACGCTACCGCGGGCGACGACGAGGTTACCGTGCTCGCGCTACCAGTCGGTTTCGATGCGGCGTGTGCTCGCGATATAGCGGGCTTGAATTGACCGGCCGCCCTGCTTGTGGGCGTACCGAAATAGGCGGCTCAGTCACGAACCACAAAATGGGGAGGACAAACATGCTAGGCAAGCTGTCTTGGGCTGCCGTTTTTGCGGTCACATTATCTGCTGCTGCATTCGGACAGGAATACGGTACTGCGGAGGAAGCCAGAGCCATGCTGGAAAGAGCGGTGGCGGCCCTAAAGCAAGACAAGGCAAAGGCGCTCGAGATGTTCGACGAGGAGAATGGACAATTTCGAGACCGCGACCTGTATGTATTCTGTGCCAATGAATCCGATGGCATTGAGACAGCCCATCCAACGCACAAAGGATTTGAACTTTCGGAGATGAAGGACGCCAACGGATTCGCTTTTGGGATGGAGATTATGAGGAAGGCGGAGGCGGGAAAGATCGGTGAGGTTGCCTATATGTGGCCCCGACCTGGATCCGATACTCCTGTACACAAAATCACCTATGTGACGAAGGTCACCGATCAGATTTGTGGGGTTGGCTATCACAAGTGAGTTGAGATGGGGGACAGACCTCGACCTGTCTCGTAATGTCTGCTGGTGGCACGAAGCGGACGTGCTGAATGATCAGCCTTTCGTCCGCTTCTGACCCAAAGCAGACCTAGGCGAAGAGTTCCGTGTGTTCGCCGGGGGCTGGTCCGACGTCTGCAACAACAATTGTCAGTAGCGTTCAATTGGCCGCTTTTGCTTCTGACCGGATTTCCGCGACAGACTCCTTGAACCCGCGACCCGCAATGATTGCGTCCGCGTAGGCGTTGCCGAGAATTTGGCCTGAGGTCACATCGACCGGATAGTGAAGGCCAGCCACAACGCGCCCATAGCCTATGCGATGGGCGAAATCGATCAACGCCTTCTCCCTCTCGGGGAAAATTTCGGCAAGAAGCCTCGCATAGATCATCGCGCGAATAGCGTGGCCGCTCGGATAGGAGGCGACAGGTCGGGCGTCCCCAACGGGCTTGACCTCTGCGCTGACTTTGAATGGCCGGGGCAGATCGTAGACCGCTTTGAGGGCGTCATAGTCCTGCCGAACCTCGTCGATCGCCCGATCAATAAGCCGTTTCAGTTCGGCTGCATTCAGTGCAAACAGATCAGCGCCAAGGATCGGAGCAAACCGCTCCACGTTCAAAGTCTTCTCGACGAACTGCTCATCTTCAGGCGTACGCGTGCGCTGAAGCCAGAGGACAATCGCTAACTGCTCGTTGAGCGCAGGCGAATCAACTTTTGGCGGCGCCGGGATGAGGCTCT
>Ga0307380_10001066_pt1 | contig 41209 bp, 40 predicted proteins | sample UN3MG_FD_202239 | JGI IMG/M metagenome (GOLD analysis project Ga0307380, IMG submission 202239) | Soil microbial communities from Risofladan, Vaasa, Finland - UN-3 | ecosystem: Environmental > Terrestrial > Soil > Coastal area > Acid sulfate soil | place: Finland: Risofladan, Vaasa | collected...
GCCGCACGTACCCGAGACCGAGCGGCTCCTCGACGCCGCAGCGTTCGAGAAGATGCAGACGGGGGTTCTGCTCATCAACTGCGCCCGGGGCGGGATCATTGACGAGGCGGCGCTCGCCGGAGCCCTTCGCAGCGGCAAGGTGGCGGGCTGCGCCCTCGACGTCTTCGAGACGGAGCCCCCGGCGGAGAGCCCCCTCCTCGCCTTCGACCAGGTGATCGCCACGCCGCACGTGGGCGCCACCACGCGCGAGGCGCAGGCCACCGTCGCCACCCAGATCGCCCAGCAGGTCGCCGCGTTCCTCCGGGGCGAGCCGCCGCGAAACGCGGTGAACGCGCCCTGCATCGAGCCCGAGTTCCTCGAGGTGCTGGGGCCCTACGTTGACCTGGCCGAGCGGCTGGGCAGCTTGCTCGTGCAACTGGCCGAGGGCGGGATCGGCCGCCTCACGGTGACCTATCGCGGCGAGATCAACCAGCAGGACCTGCGCCCCCTCACCGCCGCCCTCCTCCAGGGCGTGCTCCGGCCCGCGGTCCGCACCGTCAACTACGTGAACGCGCCCGTGATCGCCGCGGAACGCGGGTTGAAGGTGGACGTCATCAAGTCGGCCGCGGCCGGGGATTTCACCAACCTGATCGCGGCGGAGGCCCGCGTGGGGCAGCGGAGCCTCTCGGTCGCCGGCTCGCTCCTCGCGCGCAACACGCCGCGCATCGTGCGCGTGGACCACTACCGCGTGGACGCGGCTCCCGAGGGCCACCTGCTGGTCACGCGGAACCACGACCGCCCGGGCGTCATCGCCCACGTGAGCGCCGTGCTGGCCCGCCGCGGCATCAACATTGCCGACATGACCTGCGGCCGCGACCGCCCCGGCGGCACCTCGATGCTCGTCATCAGCATAGACAACCCGGTCACCCCCGAGATCGTCCGCGAGATCGAGGCATCCCCCCTCATCCTCCGCGCCCAGCTTGTGTCGCTGTGAGCACGGGCGACGTGCACTTCGAGCAGGCAGGCTTCCGAATCCTCTTCCCTCAGAGCTGATGGCAGGGCAGACCAAAGGTCTCGGCGACGGCCTGGTTGGTGACCTTGCCCAGGACGAGGTTGAGGCCGGTCCGGATGGTGGGGCTCTCGGCGGCGGCACGCCCGTAGCCCTTGTCGGCAATCTCCAGCAGATACGGCAGCGTGGCGTTGGTGAGGGCGTAGGTCGAGGTGCGCCCCACCGCACCCGGCATGTTCGTGACGCCGTAGTGGACGACGCCGTGCTTGATGCGGATGGGGTTCTGGTGGGTCGTCGCCTCGGTGGTCTCGATGCAGCCGCCCTGGTCCACCGACACGTCCACGATCACGGCCCCCGGCTTCATCGTGCGCACCATGGCCTCGGTGACGACGACCGGGGCCCGCGCCCCCTCGACCAGCACGGCGCCGACCACCAGGTCGGCCTCCCGAATCTTCTCGCGCAGCGTGTGCGCGTCGGAGTAGAGCGTCGTCACGTTCGCCGGCATGATGTCGTCCAGATAGCGCAGGCGGTCCAGATTGATGTCGGTCACCATCACGAGGGCGCCCAGGCCGGCGGCCGTCTTGGCCGCATTGGTGCCCACGGTGCCGCCGCCGATGACGAGCACGCTGGCCGGCTCCACCCCGGGCACGCCGCCGAGCAGGATGCCGCGGCCCATCATCGGGCGCTCGAGGTACTTCGCCCCCTCCTGGATGGACATCTTGCCTGCGATCTCGCTCATGGGCGTGAGCAGCGGGTGGCGCCCGTCGGGCGTGTGAATGGTCTCATAGGCGATGGCCACGATGCCCGTGCTCAGAAGGGCCTCCGTAAGCTCGCGCGACGCGGCGAAGTGGAAGTAGCCGAACACGGCCTGCCCGCGCCGCAGGAGGCCGTGCTCCTGGGGGAGCGGCTCCTTGACCTTGACGACGAGATCGGCCAGGGCGTAGACCGCCTCGGCGTCCTCCACGATCTCCGCGCCGTGCTCGGCGTAGAGCGAGTCGTCAATCCCGCTGCCCTCCCCCGCGCCCTGCTGCACGATCACGCGGTGCCCTCGGCGCCGCAGCTCCTCGGCCCCCACGGGGATCATGGCCACGCGATACTCGTCCGGCTTGATCTCCTTCGGCACACCGATGACCACGCCCGGACCTCCTCATGCCTGGCAGCCACCCGATGGGACGCATGGGACCCATGGGACCTATGGGGCACACCCCGGCCCCCTCCGTCCCATAGGTCCCATTCCCGCCCGCCCCCGTTTAGGGCCGCGGCGGGCATTATACCCTGGGCGCTTTGGCGGGTCAATGTGGTTGACAAAGCCTGCCGCCTTTGCTAGATTCATAGCCGGCTCGGCCAGGGCTGGGAAGCAGAGCGTGATCATGGCACAGGAGCGCTGGGTTCGGCTCGGCTGGCAAGGCATCTCGCTCGACGTGCCGGAGGACTGGTGCCCCGGCAGCCTCGAGGGCGACCACGCCAACGGCTACCTGCGCGTCGAGGACGAGACCCACGTGCGGCTCGAGCTGCGCTGGGAAACCGCCGGCCGAGGCCCGGCCTCCGCGTCCCGGCTCGTGGATGCGTATCTGAAGCAGACGCGCAAGAAGCTCCCTCGCGGCCTGCCGGACCCGGTGGTGGACCGCGGCCGGGCAGTGAAGGAGTTGGCCGGGCTCGACCACGAGGTGTTCACCTGGCGCGGCAGCTTTTGCGCCCACAGCCTCGTGGCGCTCGCCGCCGAGTCGCGGCGAGTCCTGCACGTGCGGGTCTTCTTCCAGGAGGGCAACGACTACAAGGCACTGGCCCGCAGAATCTTCGGCAGCGTCGGCCTGGAGCCGAGGGACGGGTTGGTCGAGTGGGCGGTCTTCGGCTTCCGCTTCGGCGTGCCCGACACCTGGCGGCTGGAGCACAGCGCGTTGCGCACCGGCTCGCTCCAGTTCCTCTTCCGGGCCGGGAGCGACACGTTGGAGGTGGTGCGGCAGAGCCTGGCGGCGATCACGCTGGCGACGTCGCCCCTGGAGCAATGGCTTCGGGGCACCTTCGCGAAGGGCTTGCGCGGCTTTCGCTGCGCGAGCCAGCCAGGCCGCTACCGCGACCACGACGCCGTGCGGTGCGGCGGCGAGTTGAACCTGCGGGCGCGTCCCCTCGCCGTCTTCCGCCGCCGGCGCTACGCAACGGCGCTGGCGTGGCAGTGTGAGGAGACCGACAAGCTGTTCGCGCTCCGCTGTGAAACGTCGCAGCCCGACGACCCGCGGGTCGAGCGCTGCGCCGATTCGATCGTGTGTCACTGAGCGGGAAAACGACACGAGGAATCTTTTGTGCGAAGCACCCAAAGGGCCGTTGCGGCAAGAGACTCCTGGTGTCATTTTCCCTGACGTGCAGGAAAGGATCGCGTGCCGACTTGGCCCTTCTGGCGTCGCCCGAAGCCGCTGTCGCGCGAGCAATCGCTCGCCTCGGTGCCGCTGCGCAACCAGGCCGTGCGGGAGGAGCGGACCGATGCCGGCGAATTGCGCCTGGTGATCCCCCTCCGCCCCGCGTGGTGGGCCAGGCTGCTCTCGCGGGTCCTCTACGTGCCGAGGCAGCGGCGGATCGTGCTCGATGAGATCGGCGGCTACGTCTGGGGCCTGTGCGACGGGAAGAGGAGCGTCCGCGACCTCGTCGGCGCCCTCTCGACCCGATACAAGCTCCACCGCAAGGAGGCCGAGGTCTCGGTCGTGGCCTACCTGCGGCAACTGGCCCGTCGGGGCCTCATTGGCATCGCGGTGCTGAACGTCCACGAAACGCCCAGGACGCAGGAGCGGTGACGGCTCCTGGCCGAGCCGGAGACCCCCAGGGATGAACGAGACACAGCCCCTCGCACGCAACGCCCAGGCGCGCATCGGCAAGCAGATGATGCTGCCGTGGAGCAAGGCATTCGAGATCGCCCTCAAGAGCATCAAGGTGCGCTTCTGGCGGTCCATGATCACCATGAGCAGCATCGTCCTGGCCATCGCCTTCCTGATGAGCATCTGGACCTCCACCGCCATCACCATGTCGCTCTCCCTCGGCCCGCAGCGCGAGATCGACGCCATCAAGGCCAGGCTCGCCGTGGTCCGCGAAGCCATCAAGGGCGGAGCCGGCGCGCCGACCAGGGCAGAGGTCGAGGAGCGCTACGCCGCCGACCTCGCGGACGCACGGGCCCTCAAGCAGGCCGCCATCCGCGAGAAGCAGTCCGCGCTCGACTCCGCCACGACCGATGAGGCGAAGAAGCTCAAAGACGAGATCGAAGCCCTCCAAGCCGAGTTGGGGGAGGCCAAGACCCTCGAGCTCCTCCGCGACCACCTGGCCGCCTGCCGCAGCGCGGTCGAAACCACCAAGGGGCGCCTGGACACCATTCTCCAGCAGGAGCGCGCCGGCGGAGAGACCCAGGCGAAGGAGGATGCGCCGCCCCCGCCCAAGGACTCGCCGGCCCCCTCGACCGCCCCTCCCGCGCCCCGGGCGGGGGGCATTGGCGCCTTCCTCGACTTCATGTCGCCCACCGACAAGTGGCTCGCCGTCCTCGCCCTCCTCGTGTGCTTCGTGGGCATCGTGAACGCGATGTTCATGACCGTGCAGGAGCGCTTCCGCGAGATCGGCACGATGAAGTGCCTGGGCGCTCTCGACGCCTTCATCGTCAAGATCTTCCTCATCGAGTCGGCCATGCTCGGCTTCATCGGCACGCTGGCGGGCATTGTCATCGGCTTCCTCCTTTCGACCGTTCGGCAATGGATCGTCTACGGCGGGGCGACGTGGACCTATCTCTCCCTCGCCTCGATCCTGTTCGCCGCGCTCATGGCGGCTCTCGTCGGCCTCGTCCTCTCCATCGTTGCGGCCATCTTCCCCGCGCAGAAGGCCGCCCGCATGCAGCCCGTGGCCGCCATGCGCATCGAGGAGTAACCCTGCCGCTCGCACCGAGAGCAGCGGAACGGAGCACCCAGCATGCAACAGAACATCGTCCGCACCCGCGACGTCACCAAGGTGTACCGCATGGGCAAGATCGAGGTCCACGCCCTCCGCGGCGTTGACCTCGAGATCCGCGCCGGCGAGTACATCTCCATCATGGGACCCTCCGGCTCGGGCAAGACCACGCTCTTCAACATGGTCGGCGGACTCGACAAGCCGACCACGGGCAAGGTCTACATCGAGGAGGTGGACGTCGCGCAGCTCGACGCGTACGAGCTGGCCTGGCTCCGCTGCCGCAAGATCGGCTATATCTTCCAGACCTTCAACATCATCCCGGTCATGACCGCCCTCGAAAACGTCACCCTGCCCATGGTCTTCGCCGGCCTGACGACCGACGAGGCGCGGGACAAAGGCGTCGAGCTCCTCGGGCGGGTCGGCCTGGGCGACCGGCTGTCGCACAAGCCCTTCGAGCTCTCCGGCGGCCAGCAGCAGCGCGTGGCCATCGCCCGCGCCATGGCCAACGACCCCAGCCTCATCCTCGCCGACGAGCCGACCGGCAACCTCGACATCAAGACGGGCACCGAGATCATTGGCCTCCTCAAGCAGCTCAACAAGGAGAACAGCGTCACCATCATCTCGGCTACCCACGACCACAAGATGCTCAGCGCCTCCGACCGCATCGTGTGGATCCGCGACGGCAAGGTGGACCGCATCGAGGAGCGCCGCGACCTCAAGATCGAGGTCGGCACCATCGAGGGCGAGACCTGAGCCTGCGCCGCGCCCTCGCACGGCACGAAGAGGCACCCTTGACCCCGCAAGCCCCAGACCCCGGATACAACCCCGAGGGCAGGCGCGGCAGCCGACGCGCCCGCCGCCGGTCCTCGGCGATGCTGTTCATCGTCCTCTCCCTGGGCGCGGTGGCAGCTCTGCTGAGCGCCACGGCGCTGATGATGGCCCCGTCCGACATGACGGTCGGCCAGGCCCGAGCCCACGGCCTCGCCTTCATCGCCGGGCTCGTGGCACTCGTCCTCGTGGTCGCCGCCTTCTGGCAGCGCCGCCTCCTTGCTGAGGCGAGCCGCGACTGCACGCTGCTGCAGCGCACCGTCGAGGCCCTCCGGCGCCGCGAGGCCTACGACGAGGCCGAGTTCGCCCTCATGGCCCGCATCAGCGGCCTCATCGAGGTCTTCACCCACACGCGCAACCTCGAGGCCGTCCTCAACGAGGCTGTCCGCGCCCTCCAGTCCACCCTCCAGGTCAGCGCCGTCGCGCTCCAGCTCCAGGACGAAGAGGCGGGCGAACTGGCCCTCTCCATCGAGGAGGGCGGCGAGCGGATCGACCTCGGCGACGAGACCCGCCGCACCGTCATCCACAACGGGAAGTCGGTCCTCGTCAACCAGCTCGCCGCCAGCCCGGGCTTCCAGGACCTCGCGCAACAGGGCTATGCCGCCCTCATGGTCGCTCCCCTGGGCCGCGGCCGCCGCGCCACCGACCGCAGTATCGGCCTCATCGCGGCCCTCAACCGGGGCGAGCGCGACTTCACCGGGCGCGAGCTCAGCCTCCTCGCCCACTTCGCCCGCCACGCCGGCCTGATCATCGAGAACGCCCAGCTCTACAAGCGCGCCGAACACCTCGCCGAGCACGACGGCTTGACCAGCCTCTACAACCACCGCCACTTCGTCGCCACCCTCAACGCCGAAATCGCCAGGGCCACCCAGCTCAACGCGCCCGTCGCCCTCATCATGTCCGACCTCGACGACTTCAAGCAGTACAACGACACCCACGGCCACCCCAAGGGCGACATCCTGCTCCGCCAGGTCGCCCGCATCCTCCTCGACAACACCCGCCAGCGCGACATCGTCGCCCGCTACGGCGGCGAGGAGTTCGTCATCATCCTCCCCGCCACCGGCCAGCGCGGCGCCCGCCGCGTCGCCGAGACCATTCGCGCCGAGGTCGAGCGCCTCCAACTCGAGGGCGAGCAGGGCCCGAGCATCGTCACCATCACCCTCGGCGTCGCCGTCTTCCCCCAGGACGCCCCCGACGCCGAGACCGTCATCCAGCGAGCCGACGACGCCCTCTACCGCGGCAAGCACGAGGGCAAGAACCGCGTCTGCTGGGCCTCCCCGCCCTCCGCCGACGACGCCTCCCTGCCGGCCAGGGACTGACCCGAGCCGCGCACGTGCCTTGACCGCTCAGCGGCGGCCTGGTAAGCTGCCTCCCAGCGCGCTGGCCGCGCGGCACTCCGGCCGCACACAGACCCCAACCGGAGAGTCAGAGAGGAAGAGCGCCGTGTCCCGTTCCCTCCTGAGGAGCGGATGGGTGCGCTCGCGGCTCGCACCCCCAACGAGGCCCCGGTGCCGCCCTTGCCGCCATTCTCGCGCCCCCCCCTGCCAGGCGGAAGTGGCCAGCAGCGGCCCCATGCTGGGGAGAATCGTCATTCCATCGAACTTGCGTCCCATCCGAGGGGGCGCGAGAACGGAAAAGCGGCCGACTTCCGCGGAGAATCGCCATTCTATCGATCTTGCGCCCCTGCGCGCGCCCACACATGCGCGCAACCACGCGGCTTGGAGCACACGACCAGACGCATGCAGCTTCAGCCATAAAACTATGGCATACGGATGGTTACGGAGCGGAATGTTCCCCGATGCCCGGCGCCGGGACCCTCGGGTGGCACCAATCTTGCGCCCCTCGCGGCTTCAGAGGGGCGCAAGATTGGGGCCGGCGCGGCGAGGCGCCCCGGGACGGCTGGCGTGAAGTCCAGCCCAACCGGCGGAAGAACGCCGGGATGAAATCGAGGCCCTCAAGCTCCGACGCCACGGCGGCCCCTTACGGCAGCGGGCAGAGAGTCTTCGGGTAGTCCTTCGGCGGGTGGACGAATGCGACCTTGAACCCGCCCTTGATCCCCAGCTTCCCGATCAGCGGCTTCGTCGAACACGGCTCTGGCATGCCTCGTTCACCCTCTCTCTGCCTGTCAACACCGCGAGACAGGTAGCGACAGCATTTCCTCCTCGCTTGAGCCGGATAATTGACAATTGGCAACACTTCAGCCACCTGAGGGGTGCCACCCTCAACCGACAGGTTGAGGGTGCGACCGGGGAGAGCCTCGGTAAGACACCCTCAAGGGTCGTTGATGCCCCTACTTCAGGCGGCTGAAGTGTTACGACAATTGAAGATTTGACACCGCCTGTCGAGGCCGCCTGTCCGCTCGACCGTTCCCGTGAGACCTTGGGGCAGCAGGCAGCCTCGGCACCGCTTCCCTGACCTGGCAATCGCGCTACTCAACCCAGGCGGGGAGAAGCGGAAGAGACCCTCCCTCTGCGCTTCACTTCACCAACGCCGCCTTGCTGCGCGACATGGTGAGGTCGGCCTGAACCGGGGCGCCGCTCGCGCCCATGTACTGGAGCGCGAGCTTGACGTCCTCCTCGATCTCCTCGCAACTCAGGACGCCCACGGCCACGGTGTCGGTGGGCTTGATGTGGCGGTAGACGAAGGAGAAGCCGGTCGGCGGCTGTATCCGCCCCGACGCTAGCGGCTTGATGCTGATGATCGGGATCGGGCAGTCCTGGATCAGCCGAGCCGTCCAGTCGGTCTCGACCGAGCAGAGGAAGCCATCGGAGTTGAAGGGCAGGGTGAGGGTGGCGCAGTCGTAGTTCTGCTTCACGCAGGCGCGGAGCGATTCGGGGCGGTGATTGCTGAGGCCGGGCACCATGCCGAGCTTGCGAATCAGCTCGGCGGCCTCGGGGTAGCCGTGGACCTTCAGGTTCGCCACGTCCAGGTAGGCCTCGGTCCAGCACGTGTGGGGCATGCAGAACTCGGCCCCGAGGTCAGCCGTCTTGCGGATGCCGTCCTTCAGCTCGTCCAGGTTCTGGCCGCTGGGGGTGGCGAACCAGATGGTGTGGACGCCGGTCTGCTTCTCGATGGCCTCGCGGATGCCCACGAAGCGGTCGAGCGGGCCGCTGATGAAGCAGTTGATGCCGAGGCGTGCCCCGGCGCACATGATCTCCGTGACCAGCTCATCGGTATAGGTGCGCCGAATCCACGCATCGCGCGCCGCGCTGATGTGCGAGAAGCCGAAGAAGCTGTTCGAGCCGCACATGAGGCGGGACACCTTGTGTCCGCCAATCTCCGTCGTCGGCAGTGCCACGCGCTGTCTCCTGAGCTCCTGAGAAGCACCGCTACGCCACAGCCTCGATCGTACACGCCCCGCCGAGCGATGTCAATGGCAGGAACCGTGGTGAGTTCGCCCCCCGTTCCTGGGGTCGTCGCGCGAACAGTCCCCGGGCGTGGCACGCCGCACGAAGCGACTTGACCCCGGCGGCGGCATGGGGTACTCTGCCCGCCATGAAACCGGCGTTCCCAGGTGTCGCGGCCCACGGCTTCACGGTGCGGGCGCTCGCCATCGGCACCGTGCTCTCGGTGTTCCTCAACATCGCCTGTCCCTACGTGGTGCTGGTGATGCGCGTGGCGGGGCTGACGTCGGACTACATCACGGCCGGGGCGATGATGCTCCTCTTCGTCCTCGTGCTGCTGGTGAACCCGGTCCTGAAGCTCTTGTTCGGGCGGCACGCGCTCTCGACGACCGAGTTGCTGCTCATCTACATCATGATGGTCGTCGCCTCGGCGATCCCCACCTGGGGCCTGGTGACCAATCTCTTCCACATCCTCACGCGGCCCTTCTACTACGCGACGCCGGAGAATGCGTGGACCGAGATCATCGTGCCCCACATTCCGAGCTGGATTGCGCCGCGGGATCCGCAGGTGGCGTACCACTTCTATAACGGCCTCCCGCGTGGCGAATCGCTCCCCTGGCAGGCCTGGGTGCTGCCGCTCGCCTGGTGGGTCGCCCTGATGGTGACCGTGTACTTCGTGATGATCTGCCTGATGGTGCTCGTGCGCCGCCAGTGGATCGTGCACGAACGGCTCACCTTCCCGCTGACGCACCCGCCGATGGAGCTGCTCAAGGGGAACGACCGTGACGTGGTGCCGGCGCTCTTCCGGACCTGGAAGTTCTGGGCGCCCTTCCTGATCGTGTTCTTCATCGTGAGCAACAACGCCATCCGTTTCCGCTACCACGAGTTCCCCGAGATCAAGCTGATAGACTGGTTTCCGTTCTTCCGCAACTCGATCCGGATCTGCTTCTTCTGGAACTTCGCGATCATCGGGGTCACGTATTTCATCAACCTGGACGTTGCGGCGAGCATCTGGCTGTTCTCCCTGCTGGCGAAGATCCAGACGGGCGTCTTCAACACCCTGGGCGTCACGGTCGGCGGGCGGCACGAGTGGCTCACGGGCAGCAGCCCGGCCACGGCGCACCAGGCATTCGGCGCCCTCACCGTGCTCTCCGCCGCAGTGCTCTGGCGGGCCCGCCACCATCTGCGCCAGGTGTTCCGAAAGGCGTTCCGAAACGCCCCCGACGTGGACGATTCGGACGAGATCATGTCGTATCGCACGGCGGTGTTCGGCATTATCTTCGGCGTGATCTTCATCTGCGGGTGGTACAACGCGGCGGGGCTGCCGTGGGGGCCGGGGCTGATCTTCCTGGGGGTGGCCTACCTCATTTTCTTCGGGATCACGCGCGTCATCGCCGTGGGGGGCATCGGCTTCACGTCGGCCCCCATGCTGCCCCAGGTGTTCATGGTGTACGGCATCGGGCCGGAGTTCCTCGGGCCGAAGGGCATCGTGCAGATGGCCTTCCAGTTCAGTTGGGCCGCCGAGTACCGCACGTCGGTGATGACCTCGAGCATCAGCGGCATGAAGCTGGCGCAGGACGCGAAGGGGCGGCCCCGCATCGTCTTCCTGGCGATGATGCTGGCCATGATCGCGGGCATGGCGGGGGCCATCTGGATCACGATGCACCTGAACTACACGCGGGGCGGGGCCAACATGCGGCAGTTCGGCGTGCCCAGCCTCGCCTATGCGTTCAGCGAGCACCACCTGAAGAATCCCGTGGAGACGCAGTGGATCTGGGAGCGCTGGCAGTTCACCGGCATCGGGGCCGTCGTGATGTCGCTGCTCATCTTCGCCCGGCACCACCTGGCCTGGTGGCCGGTCCACTACGTCGGCTTCGTCATCGGCGACTGCTGGGTCACGGGGGTCGCGTGGTGGAGCGTCTTCCTGGGCTGGCTCGCGAAGCTCATCATCATGCGGTCGGGGGGTGCCGTCGCCTATCGCCGCTACATGCCGATCTTCCTGGGGATGCTCTTCGGCCAGCTCATGTGCGGCGGCGTGTGGATGATCGTGGACGTCATCGCGGGGAACATAGACGACTTCGTCTACATCGGCGTGCCGTAGCGGCGGCTCGGCCTCATGTCTTGGCCAGCAGCACAAGGCCGTCCTTGAACTCCAGCTTCAGCGCGGGCAGGGGCTTCGTGGCGGGGCCCTTGAGCGGCGCACCGGTGGCGGGGTCGAAGGCCGAGCCGTGCCACACGCACACCAGAGCGCCTTCCTTCAGGGCGCACGGAGCGCCCTGGTGGGTGCACTTGTTCGCGTAGCCGACGATGCCCGTGGGGGTGCGGACCAGGACACCCTTCACGTCGCCCTTGACGAAGTAAAAGGCCGCCTTGACCTCTTCCTCTGCCACGATGGCGTTGCGAGGGGCGCCGGGCGGCCGAGCCTTCTCGACGTCCACGGCCGGCAGGCTCCTGCACCCCTGCACCAACAGTCCGCCTGCTGCGAGGGAGAGGCACAGCCTGCCCCCTTCGGCCAGGAACTCGCCACGCGTCGTTCGTCGGCTCATCCCGGGGTCTCCCGACGCACGAGGCGCAGGCGCGGGGACCGCGCCTGCGCCTCGCATGTGTCCGCTCTGGGTCCCTCCCGAGCGGTTCGCCGGCCTCACTTCTTCGCCGGGGCCGCCGTGGTGGCCTTCGGGGTCGCGGGGGTCGTCGGGGCCGCCTGCTTCGCGCAGCCGACCAACAGGCCCGCCGTCACACCAACCGCCACAACCATCATCATCAGACGACGCATCGCCCACTCCTTTCTCTCGCGCGATGGCCGGCCCCCAACAAGAGGCCCGCCTATCTCGCGCTCTTGCCCACCTCTCCTCCGAGAGGCTTGATCCACAAGTTGCGATACCACACCGCGCTGTGGTCGCCCTGGAGCATGAGCGGGCCAGGCTTGTCCTCGTCCTCGTTGATCTGCCCGCCCGTCACGCCGTTCACCACCTGGCCGTCCACCACCTTCTTGCCGTTCAGCACGACGGTGATCGTGCGGCCGACGAGGGTGATGTCGAGGGCGTTCCACTCGCCGGCCGACCTGGCGGCGTTGACGCTGGGCGGCAGCTTGCCGAAGATGCCGCCGCAGTCGTCCTCCGCCAGCTTCTCCTTGCCGAAGGAGTCGCAGATCTGCACCTCCTTGCAGCCGCGGAGGAAGACGCCGCTGTTCCCGCCCTTGGGGATCTTGAACTCCACGTGGAGCTGGAGGTTCTTGAACTCCTTCTCCGTGTAGATGTTGTCGCTCTCGACCGGGTTGGCGAGGACGCCGTTCTCGACGCGCCACTCGCTCTTGTAGCGACCCACGGCCTTCCAGCCGGCAAGGTCTTTGCCGTTGAAGAGCGGGAGCCACTCCTTGCCGGGCTTGAACTCCGCCTCGCCGCCCAGCGCGCAGGCCGCCAGGACGAGGGCGAACCAGGCTCTGCTCAACCTACTTCTTCTCCTCCGGCGGGGGCAGCGCCTTGATCCAGATGTTGCGGTACGACACACTCGAGTGGTCGCCCTGCATCATGAGGGGGCCGGGCTTCGTGTCGTCGCCGTCGAGGGCGCCGCCCGTGCAGCCCTTCAGCTCCACTTTGTCCTGGATGAGCTTGCCGTTGTGCAGCACGGTGATCGTGTCGCCGACGATGGTCACGTCGAAGCTGTTCCACTCTCCCGCGGGCTTGCAGGCGTTGACGAGGGGTGAACCCTTGCCGTAGAGGCCACCGCAGTGCCCAGGCCCCGGCTTCTCGACGCCGAACGAGTCGTGCACCTGGATCTCCTTGCGGCCCCGCAGATACACGCCGCTGTTGCCGCCCTTGGGCACCTTGAACTCGATGTGGAGCTGGAAGTCGCGGGAGGTCTGCTCGGTGAAGATGTCCACGCCACGCTTGCCCTTCTCGGTCGGCTTGGTGTTCACCAGTTCGCCGTTCTCGACGCTCCACGAGGTGTTCGTGCCACCCTTGAACTTCCAGCCCGTCAGGTCCTTGCCGTTGAAGAGCGAGAGCCACCCCTCGCCCTCAGGCTTCCACAGTCCCTCGCCGGCCAGGGCCGCGGCCGCGAAGCCCGCAACGACCAGCACCGTCAACGCCCACTTCAGCTCACGCATTCCTGCACTCCTAGTCCAGGGGAGGGCGAAAGCTTCCGAAACCATTCGACACGCCTGCATGTTAGGGATTGGCGGGGGGAATGTCAACTGCCGCCCGGTTCGCAGGGGGCCGGCGCGCTACGGGAGCAGTTCCTTCGTCAGAATCCGGTCAATGAGCGACTGGTAGCCACGGATGCCTTGCTGGCGAGCCAACTCCTTGGCCCGCTCGATCTGCCACTTGCGGAGGCGGATGGTGACCCTCACCTTCGGCCCCGTGTCTGCCACCGCCATGCGGTACCAGCGGCGCTCGTCGCCAGTAAGCGGCTGCGTGTTCTCTGGGGCTCCCGCCGCCTCCCTGTCCAACTCCTTGGAGAGACCCTTCCACTCGCTGACCGTGTGACCAGCCACCTTTCGCGTTGCGTTCCTCATCGCATCACTCGCCCTTTCTCGGCGGGCGTCAACGGTCGCGCATGGTAAACGAACACGTACGAGCCCGACCTGGACCGATCGCGCGCGAAGGCGACCTGAAGCCAGCGGCCGTCCTGTGTTCTGCCCCACCCGATGTAGCCGCCCCGACACTTGCGAGGGTAGCCACGGGTGGGATGGCAAGCCACCCATTCCGCCTCTGCGCGTGTGACCCCGTGTTGCGCGATATGCTCAAGGTTCCACTCAATCCATCGGAATCTGAGCATTCCCATCCCCCTGCTGAACAGTATACACCGCACGGACGATGTGTCAATACAAATCGTCGCCTCACATCAACGACCGCCGTTCTGTCGCGGACACGCCGCGAAGGCTACTGACCTGCCGGCACGGGCGGGGGGACGATCGCGAACTCGATCAGGGCGGCGAGGGCGGCGGCCCAGTCGCCGCCGTCGGCGTTGATGTAGTCGTGGAAGCTCTCCTCGGTGAGGAGCAGGAAGCATCGGTAGTCGCCCGGCGGCATCCGCACCTGGCCGATGGGCGGACGCCCCATCTGGGCCTCGGCGTAGAGGGCAAACTCGCCGGGCGGGGACGAGCGGTCGTAGCCCAGGCAGCCGGCCTCGGCGACCACCTTGTGCCGGGTCGGCACCGAGTCCTCCTTGTTCGGCGCCCACTGACTCACCTTCCACAGCACGTGGTACGAGCTGTCGAGGCAGAACGGCACTTCGGCCTTCCCCTCGGCGTCGGTGACGAAGTAGCCGAAGACGAGGTAGCCCTCCATCCCCTCCTTATCGGTCTCTTCGCCGAAGAAGTAGGCATTGCCGCCCTCCTTGCCAGGCCGCCACCAGCGGCCCACGTCGCCGATGGCGCGATTGGCGGCCGCGTGGCCCTTTCGGCCCCACAGCGACGGCGGCAGGCCAACGAGCTTGATCTGGTAGGCGAAGTTGGGCTTCAGCTTCTGAGCCGAGATGGTGCCGCGGAAGGCCGGCGCCCGTCGCTCGAAGCGGACATCCACCTCGGCGTCCTTGTAGGCGAAGCTCTTCCTGAATGCCTCGGAGTAGGGCTGCCCCAGGCAGTCGAGCCAGCGGTACTTCGGCTCGGGCCTGCACGTGAGCGCCGGAGCCGGCACCAGCCGCACCACCGCCTCGCCCGTCTCGCGTGGCGCACCGCACCCGCCCAGCCCAGCCACGAATGCCGCAAGCATGCGAACCGACCGACGCACGATGGCCATCACGCTCCTTGCCCCTGCGCCCCGCCCTCGCATAGTGTAGCCATGCCCGATGACAATGCAAGCGTCTTGACTTCCCGGGAGGAGTCTGCGAGAGTGGGCTGTGCGAAGCCCTGGCTCAGTAGCTGGAGGTACGACGGTGAAGCGACTTGTCTCGCTGCTCGCGGCATCGGCGCTCTCCTGCCTTACGGCATGGAGCGGCGAGCCGTCGCCGGAGCGCGCACGCGTGGAAGCGTGGGTGCGGGCTGCCCTCCTCGGCGAGGCGGCGCGCGCGGCGCCGGCCCCGCCCGGCCTCGAGGTGCGCCGCCAGGACCACGGGGAGTTCCAGTTCCGCCAGTCGGTGCTGAAGACCCCGCTCCAGATCGGCCAGAAGAAGTACCAGCACGGCCTGGGCACCCACTCGGTCAGTGAAATCGTCGTGCGCCTGCCCCAGCCGGCCAAACGCTTCGAGGCCGAGGCGGGCATTGACAACAACTACGACACGAAGGCCGAGAAGGGCAGCGTGGTCTTCGCCGTCGAGGCCGGGGGCAAGGAGGTCTTCCGCTCCGACGTGTGGCGCGGCTCCGATGGGCCGTTGCCAGTGCGAGTTGACTTGAACGGTGCAAGCGAGTTCACTCTCCGTGTGGGCGACGCCGGCGACGGGCCGGGCTGGGACCAATCCGATTGGGCGGAGGCATTCGTCATGCTCGAAAACGGCGACAAAGTGTGGCTCGATGAGATGAAGCTGACAGGGAAGGCGGCCGGGCTGTCCACAGCCGTCCCCTTCTCCTTCGTCTACGGCGGCAAGGCGTCCGCCGAGCTTCTCCCCACCTGGAAGCGCTCGCAGGCCAGGCTGCCCGCGAAGAACGGCTGCGAGGCCCACGCTGTCACCTGGACGGATCCCGCGACCGGGCTGGAGGTGACCGCGGAGGTCACGCTCTTCGACCAGTTCCCCGCCGTGGAAGCCATGCTCCGCTTCCGCAACACGGGCCGGGCCGACACGCCGATCCTCGAGAAGGTTCTGCCCCTCGACCTCCACGTGAAGGTGCCCGACAAGGGCGAGGTCATCCTCCACCACGCGCACGGCAGCACGTGCACGGCGACCGACTTCCTGCCGGTTGACCAGCCCGTGGCGCCCAAGGCGGCGATTGACCTGGCGCCCAGCGGCGGCCGCTCGTCGAACGGCCGCCTGCCCTTCTTCAACCTCGAATGGCCGGGCGGAGGCATCGTGGGCGCCATCGGCTGGTCGGGCCAGTGGGCGCTCCGCCTCCACCGCGACGAAGCCGGTGGCGTGCTCATTCAGGGCGGCCAGCAAACGACCCATTTGAAACTTCACCCGGGCGAGAGCATCCGCACGCCCCGCATCCTGTTGCTCCTGTGGCAGGGCGACGACCGCTTCGCCGGCCACAATCTCTTCCGCCGGCTCCTGATGGCCCACTACCTGCCGCGCGTGAGCGGCGAACTCGTGACCCCGCCCGTCACGCAGAACACCTGGTTCACCTTCGGCACGGGCAACGACGTGACCGAGGCGAACCAACTGGACTCCATTCGCCGCATGGCGCCGCTGGGCGTCGAGGTCTACTGGCTCGACGCCGGCTGGTTCGAGGGCGGCTGGCCGAGCGGCGTCGGCAGTTGGGTGCCGCGGGCCGACGCCTTCCCCCGCGGCCTGAAGCCCCTCAGCGATGCGGCGCACAAGCTCGGCATGAAGTTCATCGTCTGGTTCGAGCCCGAGCGCGTCCACCCCGCCAGCCGCATCGGCAGGGAGCACCCGGCCTTCGTCCTGCGGCGCGACGGCGGCGACGGCCTCTTCAACCTCGGCAACCCCGAGGCCCGCAAGTGGCTCACCGACTGGCTGTCGAAGTGCATCACCGAGGGCGGCATAGACATCTATCGCAACGACTTCAACATTGACCCCCTCCCCTTCTGGCAGGCCGCCGACGCGCCCGACCGCAAGGGCATGGCGGAAATCCGCTACGTCGAGGGCCACCTGGAGATGTGGGACGAGTTGATCCGCCGCCACCCCGGCCTGTGGATTGACACCTGCGCCAGCGGCGGCCGCCGCATTGACCTCGAGACCCTCACCCGCAGCGTGCCCCTCTGGCGGTCCGACACCCAGTGCTGCGGCAAGCCGATGCCGATCTGGGACCAGGTGCAGATGGCGGGCCTGAGCCTCTACGTGCCCTTCCACACGGGCGGCGTGTGGGCCTTCGACCCCTACCACTGGCGCAGCATTGCCACGACAGGCGTCAACCTCTGCCCCGACGCCCGAGCGAAGGACTTCCCCACCGAACTCGCCAAGGCCGCCATCGCCGAGGCCAAGAGCCTTCGGCCCTTCTACCAGGGCGACTACTATCCCCTGCTGCCCATCACCCTCGACGACAGCCACTGGATCGCCTGGCAGCTTCATCGCCCCGACCTCGACGCCGGCTTCGCCGTCTTCTTCCGCCGGCCCCAGAGCCCCTACACCGCGGCCGAGGTCGCCCTCCGCGGCCTCGACCCAAAGGCCACCTACGAACTCACGTTCTTCCCCGGCTACGAACCGAAGGGCAAGAAGAGGTCCACCGGCGCCGAGCTTGCCCAATTCACTGCGGAGGTCCCTTCGGCGCCCGCCAGCCTGCTGATCCGCTACCAGAGAGCGGCCAGGTGAGGGGCGGGGTTTGACACTCCGGCCCGCCGTTGTATAATGCCGGTAGATTGCTGTGGAGATGCGAGATGAGCAAGACGGTGACGGTGGACGAATTGGCGCGTAACTTGCCCGGCTATATCACCGAGGTCGCGGACCGCGGGGAGCACGTGTTCCTCACGCGCGGCGCCGACGTCGTGGCCGAGTTGCGCCCGGTGCCACGCAGCGTCAAGTTGAGGGACCTTCCGAGGCTGTTCGACTCCTTGCCGCATTTGTCCGATGAGGACGCGGAGGCATTTGCGCGGGATGTCGAGGCGGGCCGAGCGGAGATGAACAAGGCCGAAGTGCGCGACCCATGGGAAACGTGATTGATGCGGGCGTGTGCATTTCGCTCGAGCGGCGGCGCCTGGGCCTTCAGGGCCTCGTAACGGCGCTCGGCGGAGAGGATTGCTTCATCACCCCCATCACCGCCAGTGAGCTGCTCCACGGCCTCCATCGGGCTCGGGACCCGGCGATTCGCTCCGAGCGCAAGGCGTTCGTCGAAGCCGCCATCCAGTTGTTTCCCCTCCTGCCCATCGACTTGGACACAGCGCGCGTCCATGCACGGCTCTCGGCGGAGCTGGCATCGCGCGGAACGGCCGTCGGCGCACATGACCTCTGGATTGCCGCCAGCTGCAAGGCCCGCGGACACGGGATAGTCACCACCAATCCAAGGCATTTCGCCAGGGTGCCCGGCTTGCCCATCAAGATCTGGTCCGAGGAAGGGATCCGCGTGTACCTTCCGGTACATCCGGGGGCAACCGATGGATAGCCGGAAGCCTGCACGGCGCTGCCAGCCCGCCAGATCCGGGCAGAAGCTAGACACCTCGTCCACGCCGACGGCACACCCGTCGCCCTCAATGTCCCGCGGCCCGCTGACGCCCACTGGTTCGACCCGCGGGCCGGCGAGCACGGGGAGCCTGACCACGCCGCGGAAGGAACCAGGACGTTCACTCCCCCCAACCAGGAAGACTGGGGACTGGTGCTCCAATGACAGCGATCATCCAGCGACATCCGACGAATCCCGTGCTCTCGGCCAGGGACGTGCCCTACCAGGCCACGCTGGTGTTCAACGCCGGCGTGACGAAGTTCCAAGGCCGATACGTGATGGTTTTCCGCAACGACTACGGCACGTGGGGCGAACCGCGCTTCGAGGGCACGAATCTCGGCCTCGCCTTCTCCGACGACGGCATCCGCTGGCGGGTCGAGCCGAAGCCCTGCTTCGAGCTGAAGGACGCCGAGATCCAACGAGCCTACGACCCGCGCCTCACGGTGCTTGACGGACGGGTCTACATGTGCTTCGCCGTGGACACCCGCCACGGCGTCCGCGGCGGCATCGCGGTGACCGACGATTTCGAGCGCTTCGAGGTCCTCAGCCTCTCCGTGCCAGACAACCGCAACATGGTCCTCTTCCCCGAGCGGATCGGCGGCAAGTACGTGCGGCTGGAGCGGCCGTTCCCCGTCTACAGCCGCGGCGGCGGCGAGCTGTTCGACATCTGGCTCTCCGACTCGCCCGACCTGCGTTACTGGGGCAACTCGGCACTCGTCCTCGCCACCGAGCAGGTGCCCTTCGCCAACGCCAAGATCGGCCCCGCCGCCCCGCCCATCAAGACCCCGAAAGGCTGGCTCACCACCTTCCACGCCGTGGACATTGACCCCACCCGCGGCAAGAACGGCTGGGAGCCCACCTGGAAGAAGCGCTACACCGCCGGCCTCATGCTCCTCGACCTCGCCGACCCGCGCAAAGTCGTCGGCTTGTGCAAGCAGCCCCTCCTCGCCCCCGAGGCCCCCTACGAAGTGGACGGCGGCTTCCGCAACAACGTCATCTTCCCCTGCGGCACGATCCTCGAGGACGACGGCGAAGTCAAGCTCTACTACGGCGCCGCCGACACCGTCATCTGCCTGGCCACCGCCCGCCTGGACGCCCTCCTCGCCCTCTGTGAGCCACGCTGAGACACGTCCTGGCCGCCGCCGTCCCACTCCGAGGAATGCGAAGAGTGAGTTTGGCCCCAATGCCCTCTTTTCGCGACGCCGTCGGAAAGGCGCACGCCTGCGCTCGGAGTGGCCCCGAAGTTGGGCTACGTGTCGCCGAAACTACGTGTCCTATGATGCGTGAACCACTGCGCGGACGAAGCGCCTGAGCTTGCTGGCCAGTTCTCCGAGCCCGTCTGGCGTGCACTGATACTCGATGCAGCGTAAAGCTTTCAGGTCGAAGGGCACGTCTTCCATGCTCTGAGTCAGGAGAACTACGTCCTTCCCAATTGCGTGAGCTAGGCCAAGCTCATAGAACACATTCGGATTCCGCCCGGTTAGGTCGGCCACCACCAGTCGAGCACGGTTGATGTGCTCCCAGATGTCCCGCGTGATCACTCGTGTTCCAGCAATCTCGTCGGCCCGGAGGCAGGTGAGTTCCTCACCCTCAATGACTGGCTTGATGTGGTGGTCGTAGACTGGCTGCATTCCCTTTGTGAATGGCATGAGGACAAAGCAGAGATTCGGGTCCGGCGCGAACGTTCCGCCACCAAAGATCGTCCCAATCTCAACTCGCGATGCGGCAACACGCAGCGGCTCCGCCCTGCCAGCAGATCCCTTGTCCCCCGGTTCAGTCCCAGCGCTCCTCGGCTGATTCGGCTTGCCGCCTTGTGGCTTTGGGGGGTTCTGGCGTCCTTCAGTGGCCTTCCCAAGAACCTGTCCGAATAAGTCGAACGGTCGGGAAGCGAAGAAGTCGAACCCTGTGGCTGGCTGCTGCAGGAGTCCCTCCAAGCGGTCAGCACATGCTCGGATCGCCCGTGCGTCGTCATGTTGGAGGGCCAACCCCAGTTCAGCCAGGGTCGACTCGAGTTTGTCCTCGTCCTTCACTCGGTGGCCACTGCCCTGATGCCGACGCAGCAACTGCTCTGCCTGGTGGGCGATGCCCTCTGCTCGCAGCCGTGCCTCTCGCGTTCGCAGGTCGGCCTGGTCAGCCTCCCTGCCGAGTTCGGCCGCCTTAAGCAACTCCGAAACCTTCTCAGGGGACAGGTCCAGCTGCAAGTCATCCGTTTCGACCTCAATCTCCCTACCCGACCCTTTCTCACGGGCAGAGGCCTTCACCTTGCCGTACTCATCTACCTCAAAGGTCACACGAATCTCGGGCTTGCCCCTCGGAGCCGGCGGAATCCCCTTGAGCGTCAACCTCGCAGCTGTCTCATTCCTCTCCGCTATGGGGCTTTCACCCAGAACCACATGTATGTCCACCGCAGTCTGGTCATTGCTTGCTGTAGAGAAGGCCTGCGCCCGTACCGCAGGCAGCGGCGTTCCTCGCCGTATCAGGGGAGTCGCTATGCCCCCAAGTGTCTCGATCCCAAGGGTAAGAGGCATGTACCTGAGCTTGCGCAGCTTGTGCGTGGGCTCATCGGCGGGCATATCGGCGACCTCCAGATTGTCAGGTAGGTGTCAGACCGTAACTTACCACATGCGGGCTCTTGAGAAAGCTCCCCTCAGCGGCGTTCTCTTCTTCGGCGAGGCGCCCTGCGGTACCGCATGGCGGCCTTGCTGATCTCGCCAACGGCCTTGTCGGCCCAGAGGTCCCTGCGCCACGTGGTCTAGTCAAAAGGCTCGCGGAGGAGTAGGGTGACGGACCTCTCCGCCTCGACCTGGCCGAGAATGTCGCTGAGCGCTCTCAAGCCCTTGACTCGAAGCTCTGTATCGGTGCTCATGTGGATGCCTCACGACAGTGACAGGCGTCACCTTAGGCGCTATCGTATTGCGACACAGCAGGCACGTCAAGCCGTCCTCTGGTTCGGGAATGGCCCCCGATCCTGGCGCCGGGCGTCGGGCGCCGCAGCTCCGAAGGAGCGTACTATGGCAGCCCAGGGCAACGCCCTGATCTTTGCCCGCATCTTTCCAGTCGCTCTGGGCTAGCCCCCGAAGGGGGCGACCCAGCCGTAGCCCAGGGCGACCGAAGGGAGCCCTGGGGCCAGGAGCCCCCTGCCCCCAAGCCCCCGAAGTGGGCGTCTCGTGGCGGCTGAATCGTGCCCTTCGGGTGTTACGGACCTCGCGAGGTCCGTAACACGCCCGCGAGGGCGTCTCGTGGCGGCTGGATCGCCCCCTTCGGGGGCTAGCCCGTTCGGGCGGCCTGTTCCCAGGGCTCCCTTCGGTCGCCCTGGGCTACGTTTGGCTCGCCCGCGGTCGCGGGCTACAGAAGCCCACACATGTGGACAAGGATGAAGGCAACGCCCTGGGCTGATATAGTACGCCCCGTAGGGGCGCAGAACAACGGAGTCAGGACTGGGCGCCACATTCCTTCGGTTTCCATACCCAGGCTGGGCGGCGATGATGCCGCAGGAGTTCCTGTGTCGCTATCCCATCGAGGAGGCGGACTGATGGCTACCCCGTCGCTGCGTGTGCGGGACAGCTTGAAGCGCAAGCTGGCGGCCCTGGCCGAGCGCGAGGGGGTGTCGCTGAACAACTATATCAACGCGACGCTGGCCGGAACGGTCGCACAGGAAGATCCCCTGGCGTTCTTCGACGAGCGGTTGCGCGGGGTGGACCTCCCCGCTGTCCACCGCTGCGTGATGGGCTTCATGGGCAGGGCGCGGCCCGGCAAGGAACCCGCAGCCGAACAGGTCGAAAGAGCCATCCGACGGAGGTAGAGCTTGCCCAACGCGCCTGTCACGTTGCCAAGCCATAAGCGCTTGGCGGGCAGCGGCTTGCGGCGAGGTGGGGCATTCCGGGTGCGCGGCAATCGGGGGATAGGCCCTGTGGCACAGCCGGCACGCGGGACCTCCCCCAAGAACCGGGAAAACTGGGAAGACTGGGAAAACTCAGGGGGGTGTGGTGCGCCCCGCAGGCACCCACAACCTGTAGGGGTCGGCGCGGAGGGGCCGTTGCGAGGCCGAGCTGGGGTCAGGGCTGGTTGATAGTTGAGACCTGACCCTAGCCGTCCCATGAACCGGGAACTCTGGGAGACTCTGGGAGACTTGCAACGGGTTGCGGTGTCCCTCTGGGAAGACCACAACCTGTAGGGTGTGCCCTGCGAGACCTCCCCCAGGAACCTGCCGACTCTGCCGACTCTGCCGACTCAGCATGTTGTGGTATCCCCGAAGCAAGCCACAACCCGTAGCGCCAGCGGTCGAGGCCGCCCGCGCGAAAAAGTGTCTGACTCTGCAAAGACTGTATGACTCTGAGCCGGAATGGGGAGAATCGCCGATTCTCGAGTCGGGAAGCGGAGAACCCCGTACGACTCTGAGCCGGATGGCCGAGAATCGTCAAACGGCGAGTCGGGGCTCAGAGGGGCCGGAGTGCGCGTGAGCTCTTCCAGGGTCCGCACGAGGAGTTCGAGGGTCCACGTCGGACGCGCCCAACCGAGGTCCTGCGGGCACTTCCCCAGGAGATCCCCCAGAGCGGCCAGCAGGTCGTCATCCACCTTCCGTTCCCCGTTCTCGCAGCGCCGGTCGATCAACCCGCCTTCCCCCCCGACGAGGAAGCGGTTGGCCACGTTGAGTGCGGTCGATTTCGCACACCCCAAGGTGGCCGCGATCTCGGCTGTCCCTCTGCCGTCCGCGTAGAGCAAGACGATATTGAGTCGGAGACGCATCGCCGCGTCCTTGCACTTCTGCATGCGTCGCCGAAGCCGCCGCTTGACACTGCGACGCAACTCGATTACGATCCGTGGGTATCCTGGCATCCTCAAAGCCCCCGCTGGGTTTCTGAAAAGACACATCACCACCAGTGGGGGCATATTCTATCATACGACCCAACATCTTGTCACTGCATCACTTCTGTCTCAAAGAGTCGAAATCGTGGCGAGCTATTTAGTCTTTCGGCACAGCCCCCGCAACAAAAAACCGGCTGGCGCCAGGTGGCCGAACCGATTGGCGCTCGGTCAGGACAAGGGGCCGCGCTGAATGGCGCTGGCGATCTTTGGGCCGGATTGCTAGAATGGTGTGGCTGATGCGACAGGGGAGACCGCGCTGGGGCTGAGCCATGCGCTCGAGAATGTGGTCGCTGCGGCGAAAGCTGTTCGTCGCGCTCCTGGTGATGATGACGTTTCTGCCGCTGGTCGTGTACCTCTACTCGCGCGAGCAGGGCCGCCAGGAGGCCGCGCAGCGGCTCACGGCACACGTCGAGCGCAGCGTCACCCGCGCTCTCGAAATCAAGGGCGAGCTGGAGCCCGTCATCGAGAAGGCCGGGCCGCGCACCGACAGCGTCCGCCTCGCCATGGAGCGGCTGGTCGGCCACGACACGTCGATCGCCTACCTGCAACTGGCCGACAGCACGACCCAGGTGGTGAACTCCACGTCGGGCGCGCCCAGGCGCGCCACGGTGCCGCTCGAGGTCGTGCCCCACGCGGCGCCCGAGCTGGCGGCGCCCGAGGTGGTGCGCGTGCTCCAGGGGCGCGGCAAAGCGACGACGCCCGAGTACGTCATGGGTGTCCGCCTCTCGAAGCAGGAGCGCGGCCACCTCCTCGTCGGCGTCTCGACTCAGGTGCTCGACGAACAGCTCCGGGAGTTCCAGGAGCCGTGGCGCTGGTCCTCGATCCAGATCACGGTCATCTGCGTCGCCATCCTCGCCGTGTTCTCGGCCTACATCGTGCTGCTCCACGAGCGCGCGCGGGGCCTCGCCGCCCAGCTCCAGGAGGAGAGCCGCCTGGCCTATGTCGGCACCCTCGCGGCGAGCATCGCGCACGAGGTCCGCAACCCCCTCAGCTCCGTGAAGATGAACGTGCAGATGATGGAGCGGAAGCTGGGCGAGCTGGGCGACCCGGCGCAGGCCGACTACTTTCGCGGCAAGGTCGAGCGCATCAAGGGCGAGATCGAGCGCCTCGAGGACTCGGTGAACCACTTCCTCGCCTTCTCGCGCCCCGCGCCCCTGCGGCCCGAGGCGGTGCGCCTGGGCGACGTCGTGGACAGCGTGCTCGAGCTCCTCCAGCCCCAGTGCCAGGCCAAAGGGGTCCAACTCGTGCGCCGCTACGCGCGCGACCTGCCGTCCGTCGAGATTGACCCCAGGCAATTCGTCCAGGCCATCCAGAACCTCGTCCTCAACGCCGCCCAGGCCCTCGGCCGCGGCGGCACCATCACCGTCGCCACGGAGGCCACGCCCGACGGCGTGGCTGTGAGCGTCGCCGACAACGGCCTTGGCATCCCCAAGGACATTCAGCAGCAGATCTTCGAGGTCTTCTTCACCACGCGCGAGGGCGGCACGGGCTTGGGCCTCAACATCGTCAGCCGCATCGTCGAGGAGCACCACGGCAAGCTCACCGTCGAGAGCGAGCCGGGCCACGGCGCCACCTTCCGCATCGAGCTCCCCCGCGTCGCCCCCCGTGCCACTGCCGGCGGCGCCGCCTGAGCAGTCGCCGCCCCGTCGTCCTGTCCCCTGCCTATGCGGGGATGGACATCGTTGACACCCTGCGGGGCCGCCGATATAATCGGGGCAAGCCGAGAGTCCTGGAAGCCCGGAGGGTGCGTCTTGCCCGCCACGCTGACCGTCATCGTCCCCACGTTCAATGAGGAGGACAATCTCCGGGCGTGCCTGGAGAGCGTGGCGTGGGCCGATGACGTGTTCGTGGTAGATTCGTTTTCGACGGACCGCACGCTGGAGATCGCGCGGGAGTTCACCGACCACATCGTGCAGCACGAGTATGTGAACTCGGCGACGCAGAAGAACTGGGCGATCCCGCAGGCCAAGGGTGACTGGCTCATGGTGGTGGATGCCGACGAGCGGGTGACGCCCGAGCTGCGTGCACGCGTCCAGGGCATTCTGGCGAATGGGTCGCCCTGCGACGGCTTCCGCATCCGGCGGATGACGGTCTTCTTCGGGAAGCTCATCCGCCACTGCGGCTGGCACCACGACTACCTGACGCGCCTGTGGCGCAACGGCAAGGGGCGCTACGAGGACCTGAGCGTGCACGCCGATGTGATCGTGGACGGCAAGGTGGGGACCATCCGCGAGCACTTCCTGCACGACACGTATCGTTCGCTCGACCACTACCTCGAGAAGTTCGGGCGGTACACCACCTGGTCGGCGAACGACCTGTACAAGCAGGGGAAGCGGGCGACGTGGGGGAACCTGACGTTTCGCCCGCTGTGGCGCTTCTTCCGCATGTTCGTGCTCCGCCACGGGTTCCTGGACGGCAAGCACGGGCTGATCCTGTGCAGCCTGGCCGCCTACACCGTGTTCATGAAGTACGCCAAACTGTGGGACCGCCGCCGTCGTGAGGCCGAGGCCGGGGCCGGCACCGACGCCTCCCCCGCCGAGTCGGCCAAGGCGCGGGAGGCGGTCCGGCGAATGACGGGCGGCTGAGCCGCGAGGAGACCCGATGCCGCCGCGTGATGGGTTCGCCGCCGTCTCGGCCCGCCGCCCGAGCGTTCGGGTCCTGCGCACGGCCGGGGTTCTCTCCGCGACCCAGCTCGAGGAAGTGGTGTCGGCCCACGAGGCGGCCCTCGCCGCTGGGCGGGACGTTCTGAAGCGGGACACTGTGACCGGCGTCGAGTGCGCGGGCATCCGGATGGCTGTGAAGGAGTACCAGAGGACGGGGCTCTTCGCCGGACTCAAGGAGCTACTCCGCATCTCCCGTCCCTGGCGTGCCTGGCGCGGGGCGCGGCGTCTGCGCCACAGCGGCATCGCCGTGCCGGATCGGCTTGCGCTGTTCTGCCGCGGCGCGCGGACGTATCTGATCACCCGGTTCCTGGAGGGGACTCAGCCGCTGACTCACCTCCTGGCCACGCGCTTCGCGCGCGGCGTCTCAGAGGAAGAGCGGGAGGGCAGGCACGCCCTTCTGCGGCAACTCGCGGCGTGGCTCCGCGGCATCCACGACCGGCGGATCTACCACGACGACTGGTCGGCCAAGAACTTCCGGGGCGCCGAGGATGCTGGCCGGTGGGAGTTCTACCTGCTCGACTTCGAGAGCCTGGCGTCGTGGAAGAGCCTGACCCCCCGCCGCCGGGCCAAGAACCTCGCCCAACTGCTCGATCCACAGGGCGGGCTGACGGAGGCCGACAGGGAGCCGTTCCTGGCGGCCTACGCCGCGGGCGACCGGGAGTTCCTCGGCGATGAGTTCCGCCGCGACGTGTCGCGCGCCCTCGCGCGGCGGCACGAGGCCGCGGGCCAGCGGCGACGAGCGAGGGAGAAGACGTGACGCGCGGCGGCGGCGAAGCCATGAAGGTCCTCCATCTCTTCAGCAACTGGCGCTGGACGGGGCCCGCCGAGCCGGCGCTGAACCTTGCCGCCGCGCTCCGGCAGCACGGCCACGAGGTGACCCTCGCGTGTGGCCGGGCGCCGCACGGCCTGGCGAATGCGCTGGAGGCCAAGGCCCGCGAGCGCGGCGTCCCCCTTCGCACCGGCCTTGCCCTGAACAAGCACATGAACCCGTTCCACAACTACCCAGACGGCCGCACGCTTCGGGGCTGGCTGGAGGCGGAGCCCTTCGACCTCATCCACTGCCACCTGCGCAACGACCACGTCGTGGCGGCGCTGGCGGCGCGGCGGATGCCGGGCCGTCCACTCGTCGTCCGCTCGTGCTACCTGGGCGACGGCCCGAGGGGCTACTGGGAGGGGCGACTCGCTCGCGAGTTCACCGAGGGCATGCTGCTCCTCTCCGAGTCCGCGCGACGCCAGGCCGTCGAGCGCCTGCGCCTGCCCGCCGACCGCGCCTGGCTGTTCGACACCGCCGTGGACCTGGGACGGTTCAACCCCGACCGCGGCCTCGGACACCGGCGAGCCGAGCTCGGGTTCACGCCCGACACGTTCGTGATCGGTGTCGTGGCGCGCGTCCAGTGGCGGCGGCGCTACCACGTGCTGCTCGAGGCCATCGCGCGGGCGTGCCGCGAGCTGCCCAATCTGCGGGCGCTCCTGGTCGGCCGGGGCACCCACATGAAGGCCATCGCCGTGGACCCCGCGCGGAAGATGGGCCTCAGCGACGTCGTCCTCTTCCCCGGCTACCAGACGGGCGACGACTACGTGCGCATCCTGGCGACTCTGGACGCCAAGGTGTTCCTGGTGCCCGGCACCGACGGCTCGTGCCGCGCCGTGCGCGAGGCGATGGCGATGGGGGTCCCGGTCATCTCGTCGCGGCGCGGAATGCTCCCCGAACTGGTGGCCGACGGCGACCGCGGGGTCCTGGTGGACGACACGCCCGAGGAACTGGCCGGGGCCATCGTGGCGCTGGCCCGCGACCCCGAGCGCCGCCAGGCACTGGGCCGCCGGGCGCGCCAGTACGCCCTCGAGCATTTCTCGCTCGAGCGCCAGGCAGAGGTCGTGGGCGGCGTTTACGCCGAGCTTCTGGAACGACACAGGAAGGTGTGACATGTCGCGGACGGCCGTTTCCACAGGAGCCCTCATCGTGGCCAGCCTCTTCACCAACCGCGGCCTCAGCGCCGAGGCCGAGGCGGCGTTCGTCCGCGTCAGCCCGCGCGACCCGCGGTACCTGGAGCTGTCGGACGGCAAGCCCTACATTCCCATCGGGCTGAACGTCATCCACCCGAGGACGGCGACGGACACGGCGGCCGGCCTGGCGCAAATGGAGCAGTGGATGAAGGCCCTGGCCGACAACGGCGGCAACCACCTGCGGGTGTGGCTCAGCGCCGGGTTCTTCGACGTCGAGCACGCGAAGAGCGGGGTCTACGACGAGGAGCAGGCGAAGCGGGTTGATGCCCTGCTCGCGCTCGGCCGCAACCTCGGCATCCGCATCAAGATGACCATCGAGCACTTCCGCGAGATCGATCCCGCCTCGCCGCGCAAGACCTGGGCGCTCAAGGCGCTCCACCACACGTCGCAGGGCGGCATCGCGGCCTCGACCAAGGACTGGTTCGACAGCCAGGCCAGCCGCGAGCAGTTCAAGAGGAAGCTCGCCTGGCTCGCCGCCCGCTACGGCAGCGACCCCATCGTCTACGGCTGGGAGCTGTGGAACGAGGTCAACTGCGTCCACGGCGGCGACTACATGGCCTGGACCGAACTGATGCTCGGCGAACTGCGCAGGCTTTTTCCCCAGAACCTCGCGATGCAGAGCCTCGGGAGCTACGACGGCGACTGGGCGCGCAACGCCTATCGCCGCCTCGCGCGGATGAAGGGCAACGACGTGGCACAGGTGCACCGCTACCTCGACCTGGGTGCTCGCCTCGAGGTCTGCCACGGGCCGGTGGACGTGTTGGCCGCCGACGCGGTGCGCGAGCTTCTGGCGATGAAGCCCGGCCGCCCCGTCATCCTGGCCGAAAGCGGCGCGGTCGAGCGGAGTCACAGCGGCCCGTTCAAGCTCTATGCGAAGGACAAGGCGGGGATCATCCTCCACGATGTCCTCTTCGCCCCCTTCTTCGCCGGCGCGGCGGGGTGCGGCCAGTGCTGGCACTGGGACGTCTACGTGGCGGCGAACGACCTCTGGTGGCAGTTTGGCCGCTTCGCCGAGGCCGTGAAGGGCCTCGACCCGCCCGCTGAGGGCTTCGAGCCGGCGATGCTCGAGCACCCGCGGCTGCGCGTCTACGCCCTCAAGGGCAAGCACACCACCCTCCTCTGGTGCCGCGACAAGGAAAACACCTGGATGAGCGAACTGCGCGACGCCCACCCGCCCGACGAGGTCCGCGGCGCAACGCTTGACCTGTCACCTCTCGGGGATCAAGCAACCGGCAAGGAGTGCGTTGCCTACGACCCGTGGGAGAACCGCACCACGCCCCTCGCGTTGAAGGCAGGAACCGCGGTGCTTCCCCCCTTCCGCCGTTCCCTCGTCATCCGCTTGACCGCGAGGTAATCCCCGCCCTCCTCGCCATTCTCACTTTCTCATGCTCTGCTGAAACGCCCGCCGTGCACAGGCTGGAAGCCTGTGCCACCCCCAAGATGGGGCAGATTGGTGGCACAGGCATCTTGCCTGTGAGGGACGGGGGCGGCCGCTGGCGAGCGCGGCGGACAGAGCCTACCTGTTTCTGATGACCTGCGGCCTCTGAGGCTGGATCTCGCGGATCTGCGGCGTCGTGTTGCCCGTGCGTCGGCGGAAGAGGGGGAAGGGAAGGAAGGGGACGCCGCTGGTCTCCTCCTGCTCCTGATAGCGAAGGCCGTCGTCGGACCACTGGCCCATGCGAGGGGGGCGGAGCGGCTCGGTGCTCATCTTCGGCGGCGCGAAGGCGCGAGGGGCCTTCGGGCGAGGCTGCGCCTGCCCCTGGGTCTTGACCACGTCCGGCTCGAGGCGGAAGCAGCCCATCACAGCGATGGCTGCGGCAAGCGCGACGGCAATCGTCGAGCGAACCACACCCTCCTCCTCTCGGCTAGAGCGTCCAGGGCTCGCGCTTCGGGCGGTCGAGCCAGCGGGCGACCTCGGGGTCGCCGACCACCTCTTCCTTCTCGGGGTCCCACTTGAAGGCGCGGCCGAGCCAGTAGGCGATGTTGCCCAGGTGGCACACGGTGACCGTGCGGTGCCCGAGCTCGATGTCGCGGAAGGGCAGCTCGCGGGTCCTCACGCAGTGGAGGAAGTCGCCGAAGATGCCGCCGTGGCCCTTGTAGTTCGGGATGTGGATGTTGGGCGGGGCGATGCGGCTCTTGTCGCGCGCGGGGATCTCGCCGTCGGTGCCGCGGAAGCACAGGTGGCCGCCCCAGCCGCCCTTGTGGTGCATGCGGACGCCGTTGGCGAAGACGAAGGTCAGAAGCGTCTCACCGTTGACGCCGGGCGGGATGACCTCGACGGGGCCGGTGCGGTGGAGGTTCATGGTGAACAGGGCGCCGCCGAAGTTGTGCGCCCCCCAGTCGGTCATGCCGCCGCCCGAGTAGTCGCGCCAGGGGCGGAAGTTCAGGCGTCCGCTGTTGTAGGGCGCCCAGGGAGCGGGGCCGAGCCACATCTCCCAGTCAATGTCCGGCGGGATCGGTTGCGGCGGCAGGTAGCAGTCGGTCGAGGGGCCCCAGCAGTCCACGAACGCCTCCTTGACCTCCCCGATGGCGCCGCCGCGAACCATGCGGTGGAACCAATTGTAGTCGCCCCAGACGCGCTGGCTGCCGCCCGAGTAGACGCGGCCGTAGCGGCGGGCCGTCTGGACCAGGATGCGTCCCTCGCGGACAGTGAGGGTCTCGGGCTTCTCGCTGTAGACGTCCTTGCCGTTCTTTATCGCGTGGGCGCCGATGATGGCGTGCCAGTGGTCGGGGGTGGCGATGAGGATGGTGTCAACGTCCTTGCGGTCAATGACCTCGCGGAAGTCGTTGTGGGCCGTGCAGTCCTGGTTGTTGTAGTGCTTGTCCACGGATCCCTTGGCGCGGTCGCGGTTGGCCTTCCGCACGTCGCAGACGGCGAGGACGCGGAGGTCGGAGAAGCCCATGAAGCCGCGCATGTCGCCGCTGCCTTGCCCGCCCAGGCCGATGCAGCCCATGGTGAGCTTGTCGTTGGCCCCGAAGGCGCTGGAGCGCACGAACAGCGGGGCCGCCGCGGCCCCCGCCGCGCCCCGGAGGAAATTGCGTCGCGTCGTCCTCTGCTTCCTCGGCATTCCCGGGTCTCCTGGTGGCATGAGCTTGCGCCCGCGCACCGCGGGCAGGCCGCCCCCAGTATACGGTTGCGTGCATCTCATGCAAGTGGCCGGGTCATTTGGGCTTGGGAACGGGGATGGTGTCTTCGGGGAGCTTCGGGGCCGAGCCGCGCGGCCCCTCGAAGAGGAGCTTGCCGTTCTTCTGTGCCAGCGTGCACAGGGCGAGGAGATGCTTGTAGAGGGCATCGAAGTCGGCGTGCTTGTCGTTCGCCCACTTGGCCACGGTCTTCTCGGTGCCGTCGGTGAGGCGGACGGTGATGGTGGGCCGCGCCTCGTCGGGCACGCCGGGGCGGTTGGGGATTTCGATCTTGAGGAAGTGGCGCTCGGCCACCAGCTTTGCCGTGGCAGCCACTTGGTCGCCGGGCAACTGGAGGCCATACTGGCTCACGGCCTTGTCGCCCTTCCTGGGGTCCACCACGTTCACGATGAGCCTGCCATCGCCGCGAAGCCACAGGTCTCGACCGCCCCAGAGGCCCTGAACATCCCGCAGGACGACCCGCTCCAGGCCGTCGGCACCCGGCACTGCGATACGTGCGGCGGCGGGCCAGATTTCGCGGAGCGATTGGCCCTCCAGCTCCAGGTCCACCGCCTTGCCGCGGAGTTCGACCTCCTTGCCGACGAGTGCGCCGAGAGCCCCGACCCGCTTGGCCCCCGTGTAGATCGTACGGTCGCCCAGGCGATAGTAGGATGTCCGCATCAGCGTGCTGGGGCCGCCGGCGCCCTTGACGGCCTCAAGCTTGCCGCGGAACACGATCTCCTTCCCCGGCTGCTGGCGATACCACTGCTCGTTCTCGAAGAGCGGTTGCCAGCCCTCGGCAGCCGCCGCGGCGATGCACAAGGCAAGGGCGGGAAAAAGGCGGAAGTGACTGGTGTGGGTGGGCATCGGGGCCTCCGGGGCCGCGCCGGCGGGCCTACTCTTCGCCAAGGATGACCTGGAGGACGTTGAGGACCTCGAGCTCAATGGCCTCCTTGTTGAGCTGCTCGAGGGTGTACTCATTGGCCGTGGGCGGGCGCTCCTTGCCGGGGAGCGCTGTGCCCGTGAGGACGCGCACCTTGTGGTTCGCCTCGTCGGGCGTGACCCAGATGTAGGGCGGCTCGCTCTTCTGAAAGTAGCCCCTGCCCCAGCCGGCGGGGAAGATGCGCATGCGGGCCGACAGCGCGAGCTTCTCGCCCGTGGCGATCTCGGTGGCGGTCTCCTCCTCCACCTCGCAATCGTGCCCGTGCCTCTTGAGCAGGCGCTCGGCGTCCACGAGCGCGGGCATCACGATGTTCTTGCAGAACCTCCTGAACTCCTGGCGGAACGTGACCATTCTGGGGTCTTCCTTGAGGATTTCCTCCCGCGGGGGCGCCTTCTTGGGGGAGCGGGAGCTGAGCAGGGCCTCCATCCTCTTCCGCACTTCATCCGGCATCACGGGTCTCCTCGATCCGTCTCAGCGGTATGCCTGGGGCACGTAGGCCGGGCATTGCTTCTCGGCGAAGATGCGCTCGAGCCGTGCGAAGCGCTGGATGCCGCCGACAAGCGGCACGCTCGTCCAGTCCTCGCCAATCAGCGGCCGCGCGTAGGCCAGGAACCCATCGGTCACATCCGCCTTGCTCGGCGCAATCCAGGCCCTCGGGAACGCGCGCTCGGAGTTGGCCACCTTCTGGAGCTCTACTTTGCCATACCGGACGCTGTAGATCAAGCCCGGCTCGCGCAGCAGGGTGGACATCCAGCCCGTCCCCTCGTCCTTCGCGACGAGGACGGCTTTCTGCCCGACAGCGTACGCCTCGGCAAGGTCCACGGTCGAGGCGTAGACGGCGGTGTCGCGCTGGTCGCAGCCGGGCACCTGGCCGCGGGCCGCGCCGCGGGCCGCGAGGCCGACCTTGTTCAGATAGCTCACCACGATCTGCGCAGCGGTCGTCTCGCTCGCGCTGAACTGCGTGTGGCCGAAGGAGTCCTTCGTCGCCCCGATGTCGCCCACGTCGAGCCCCTCGCTCACGACGACCACCACGCAGCCGCGGGCCTTGAGAGCGTCGTTCACCTTGTCGGCCAGCTCGGGCAGCTTCACGCCGGCCTCGGGCAGGTAGATCTGGAGCGATGCCTCGCGCTGTGGGTCGGCCAGGCGCGCGGCGGCGGGGATGAAGCCGATCTTCCGCCCCATCGCCTGGAGCACCAGCACCGGGTCGGACGGGCAGGCGCCGCGGTTCTCCTCGATGGCGTTCTGCACGATGCACGCCCAGTAGCGGGCGACGCTGCCGTAGCCCGGCGTGTGGTCAATCAGCTTGAACTCGCTGTCGCCCACGTCGTTGTCAATCGTCTTCGGCACGCCGACCGCGATGAGCTCGAGGCCGCGCTGGGCGGCGAGCTGGCTCACCTTGTGCGCCGTGTCCATCGAGTCGTTGCCGCCGTTGTAGAGGAAGTAGCGGATGCCGTGGGCCTTGAACACGGCGATGATCCGCTCGAAGTCCTCGGTCTGCTTGTCCTTGAGCTTGTAGCGGCAGGTGCCGATGGCCCCCGCGGCGGGGGTCGTGCGCAGGAGGGCGATCTCCTCCTCGCACTGCGCGCTCAGGTCCAGCAACTCCTCGGTCAGCACGCCCTCGACGCCGTGCCAGGCCGCGTAGACGGTGCCGAACGTGTCGGGGAATGCCCGACACGTCTCCACGACGCCCCGGAGCGAGTTGTTGATGACGGGCGACGGCCCACCCGACTGGGCGACGACGACGTTGTTGTGCTTCGCCACGCTTTCTCCCTGCTGGAGAAGGGGGAGGGGGCATCTGGGCACTACCGAGCTGTCAGGAAGCAGTCCACCACCCACTTCCCCTCATGCTCGGCGTTTGGGGTGATCTGCCCGGCCTTGGGGTCCACCACGAGGTCGAGCAGCTCAAGCAACACGCATCCGATCAGGGGCGGGGTATCCTCATCGTTTTCCATGATGTCCAGATGGGTGGTCCTGCCAAGGAGTCCGACCTCTGCGCGCCCAAAGATCCGCCGCACCGCTCTGCCGTTGGCTGTGCGGACGGGCGCGTTCTGCACGAAGCGCAGCCCAAGCCTCTCTATCTCAGCTCTGGGCAGGCACACGTAGGTTGCCCCCGTGTCCACGATGGCCTCGATCTCGACCGCCCGCACATCAGATTGTGGAAGGAGCCGGTCGGCAGCCTTCTCCACGTCGGACGCGTTTCGCACAACCAGCGTGGCCTTGGTTCTGCCCATGGTCAACTCCTCGCAGGGAGGGTTCCCGGGATCCCCCTCCCACTGCATTCTATCAAGTGGGGGGGGCAAGTCAAGACGGAGCGGTCCGGCCCGCGCTGTCCCGTCGTCGCCCCTTCCCGCGGTAACGCTTCTCCCAGAGCTTCGGGTCGTACTCTGCCCGGCGCCCGGGGCACACCTCGCGCGGGCAGAGCTGGCAGCTCTCGAAGCGGACCTCCGTCGGAAAGATGATGCCGGACACCGACTTGATGGGCACCATCAGAAAGCTGTCGGTCAGCTCCACGCCGATGAGCTTCCGCACGTCGCCAAACACCGAGAAGAGCTGGGCCTGCTCGGAGAGCGGCCAGTCCTCCAGCGAGCCGGGGTTCATCGTGCTCGTCTTGCCGAGCGCGTGCCTCTCCTTGAGGTGCTCGCGGACATGCTGGATGGCGGCGCCGAGCGCCCTGATCATGAGGGCGTCGAAGGCGTAGCTGAGCACCATGTCGTCGAGCGACGCCGCATAGCCGGCCAACTCGCGCCCGCACGTGGCGACGAAGGGGAACACCCGCCCTGCCCCATCGAGGTTCACGCGGAGCACGCGACTGGTGAATGTCGCGCCGCCGAATTCCACGCGGTCGTCGCCCTTCTTCTCGATGAAGCAGACGTCGTAGACGGCTTTGGGCCTGGCGATCTTCTGCGCTGCCCTGGCCAGGCGCCTGACCTCGCGCGCGCGGTCGCCTTCGGCGGGGATGCGCAGGCTCTTCAGCAGAGCATCCACGTCCAAGGCGAAGGGGATCTGATCGAGAACCTCCATGCCGATCACCCAATCCTCGGCACCGAGCCATCGGCCAGGCGATAGAGCATCTCGCCGGCCTTGGGCACGAGGAGCACGCCCTCGTCCTCGCGGTTGCGCCAGCCGCTAGACTTGATCGTAGAGAATCCTGCCTGCGCTGTCAAGAGTAACGCAGCAGTTGATATCCTGCCGTGACCCTGGTAGCATAGAATCAAGGAGAACGCCATGCAATTCCAGCGAATCACGGTGGACCCGAACATCTGCACCGGCAAACCCTGCATTCGTGGCCTGCGCTTCCCCGTGTCGCGCCTCCTCGGCCTCCTGGCCTCGGGAGAGACAAGGGAGGCGATCCTCAACGCCTACCCTTACCTTGAGCCAGAGGACATTGACGAGGCGCTCCTCTACGCCGCCTACCTCGCCGAGGAAGAGACGGTGGAGCTGGTGCATTGAGATTCCTCGTCGACATGCCCCTGTCGCCCATGCTCGCAGACTGGCTGAACCGGCAAGGCCACGAAGCCGTTCACGCTCTCCAAGTTGGTCTGGACCGTTCGAGCGACGATGCCATCCTGGCCCGGGCCAGCGCTGAGGGTCAGGTCATAGTCACGGCGGACCTGGACTACCCACGCCTCCTTGCCCTTGCGGGGGCCAAAGGCCCTGGCCTGATCCTCTTCCGGGGAGGCAACTACAGCGAAGCCGAGTCCATTGGCAGGTTGAGCGCCGCCCTGGACAGGATCGCGGAGAGAGAACTTCCGCACTCCATCGTTGTCATCGAGAAGCGCCGGATCCGCCAGCGCCACCTCCCCATCTGACGCGCCCCTTCCCAAGATCACGGAATCCTCGGCACCGAGCCGTCGGCCAGGCGATAGAGCATCTCGCCGGCCTTGGGCACGAGGAGCACCCCCTCGTCCTCGCGGCCGCGCCATTCGTCGGGGTTGATGGTCGCCGGGTCGCGGTAGTCGAGGTTGACCTGCCGGCAGCGGGCCTCGGGAATCGCCGTGGCGAGCACGACGTTGACCCGGGGCTTCTCGATGCCATTCTCGAACGTGCCGATGCCCTTGACGTGGGTCGAGTGGGCCATGACGCCGCGCGGGACGCCGCGGAACTTGTCCATCTGCTTCAGGAAGTAGTCGCGGCAGTGGTAGCCGATGCGGTCGAGCACACGCCCGTGCGTGTAGGAAATCTCGTCCACGTGCGGGGCCAGGATGATCAGCTCGCCGCCGTCGGCCACGACGGGTTCGAGCTTGTACATGCACTTGCCCGCCGTCCAGATGTCGTCGTACATTTTGGGCGCGATGGAGAGCACGCGGCGGAACGGCTTGGGCTTGTAGACGATGTGAATCTTGTCGGAGAGGTCGGCCGCAGCCGAATACGCCTCCTCGGGCGTGCCGATGAACAGCCCCTTGAGGTCCTGGAACAGCACGACCAGGCTGAAGCAGAACCGCGGCACGGGGATCATCGAGGCCGCGCGGTCCACGACCCTGCGCACAGGCGTCCACTTCGTGCCGTTGATCACGGGGTTCGTAATCACGGCGCCGAGCCAATGGAAGAAATTGATGATCTCGGCCCCGGCGATCCCGGGGAAGAGATACTTGTTGCCGCCCGAGAAGCCCACGACCTCGTGGGGGAACGTGGGGCCGCAGATGATGAGCTGGTCGTAGTCGAAGATCAGCTTGTTGAGGGCGACCGGCACGTCCTCGCGCATCAGGCCGTCGGAGATCGCCTCGATCTCGTCGGCGGGGATGGTGCCGATCTGGCGGAGGGCGTCGGGGCGGTCCCACTCGTGGTTGAACACCTGCACGTCGGCGTACTTCTCGGCCCGCTCCTGCGGCGTGAGGCCGAGGAGGGCGTTGATCTTGTCCTCGGGCATCGCCGGGTGCGTGCCGAGCGCGATGAGGAAATCCAGCTTCCTCGCCTTCGGGCGAACCAGGTCGCAGAAGAGCCGGAAGAACATCGGCAGCGGGCACGAGCGGGTGCTGTCGGGGATGATGACCAGTATGCGCTTGCCCGCCAGCTCGATCTGCCCCAACCCCCTGGCCGCCAGCTCCCGCACTTCCGCGTCGGCGACCTGGCCCGTCTCGTATCCCTTGCCGATGACCATCGGGAGCGCTCCGAAGTGTGTGGCCCCACCTGATCCGATCGTATCACGTTGCCGGGCCAGCCGCAATGCAACGCGGAGCCACAGTAGCGTCAGGCGGGGCTATTCCTCCTCCTCGCCGGCCTTGGCCTTGGCGGCCTTTGCGACGATGACCTCCTGCACGCGCGAGGGCACCGCCTCGTAGTGCGAGAACTCCATGGTGTAGCTGCCCTCGCCGCCGGTGATGGAGCGAAGCTGCGTCGAGTAGTTCGAGACCTCGGCGAGGGGCACCTGGGCGCTGATGGTCTGCTGGTCGCCCTCGACGCCCATGCCCTGGATGCGGCCCCGCCGGCCGCTGAGGTCGCCCGAGATGTCGCCGAAGTACTTCGAGGGCACCGTGATTTCCATGTTCACGATGGGCTCGAGCAACTGGGGCCTCGCCCCGCGGAACGCCTCGCTGAAGGCCCGCGACGAGGCGATCTTGAACGCCGCCTCCGAGCTGTCCACGTCGTGGTACTTGCCGTCGTACACCGCCACCCGAATGTCCACCACCGGGCAGCCGGCGATGACGCCCTTCGCCATCGTCTCCCGCACGCCCTTCTCGACTGCGGGCACGAACTGCCGCGGGATCGAGCCGCCGTAGATCTCGTCCACGAACTCGAACGCCTGGCCGCGCTCGAGCGGCTCGACGCGGAGGTGGACCTCGGCGAACTGGCCGCGGCCGCCCGTCTGCTTCTTGTGGCGGTAGGCCGCGCTGTTCTTGCCGGCGATGGTCTCCTTGTAGGGGATGCGGGGCTCCTTGAGGTCCATCTCGACCTCGAAGGGCTTGCGGCTCAGCTTGCTCGTCACCACGTCGAGGTGCAGGTCGCTCATGCCGCTGATGATGAGTTCCTCTGTCTGCTCCTCGCGGCCCGCCAGGAACGTCTTGTCCTGGCTCGCGATGCGCGACAGCGCGGTGCTCATGCGCTGCTCGTCGGCGCGCGTCTTCGGCTCAGCGGCACGCGACACCATGGGCACAGGGAACTGGATGGCCGGGTAGGCCACAGGGTCCCGCTCGTCGCACAAGGTGTCGGAAACCTCGAGCGACTCGATCTTCGCGATGACGATGAGGTCGCCCGCGACCGCGGAGTCCACTTCCACCTGGTCCTTCGCCTGCATGCGGTAGATGTGGCCGAGCTTGCTGCGCTCGCCCGCGCGCACGTTGAACAGGCCATCCTCGGGCCTCAGGGTCCCGGAGAAGACGCGGACGAAGGCCAGCTTGCCCACGTAGGGGTCGTAGAGGGTCTTGAACACCTGTCCGCTGAAGGGGGCATCCTCCGAGGCCGGCCGCTCGACGACCTCCTCGGTGCCCGGCCTCGTGGCCGTGCGCTGGAGCCCTTCGGCCGGCGACGGGAAGAGCGCGCAGATGCCGTCGAGGAGTTCGGCGACACCGATCCGCCTCTCGGCGGCGCAGCAGAAGATGGGCACGAGCGCCCCTTTGGCCACGGCGCGCCCCGCCGCGGCCAGCAGCTCGGCCGGCGAGATTTCCTCGCCCTCCAGGTAGCGCTCCATCAGCGAGTCGTCGGACTCGACGATGGCCTCCTTGAGCGCCTCGGCCGCGGCGGCCACTCTCGGCGCCAGGTCGGCCGGCGCGTCGGCCGGCGGGTTCAGCGTGCTCACCACGCCCGTCAGGCCGGCTCCCGAGCCGATCGGCAGGTTCACCGGCACGCACGCCTTCCCGAAGAGGGCCCGGACGCTCTCGACCACCTGCTCGAATTTCGCGTTCTCAGCGTCGGCCTTCGTGATGACGATGGCGCGTGCAAGCCCCTGCTGCACGGCGCGCTTCCAGGCGCGCCGGGTATTCACCTGAACCCCCGCGTCCGCGGCGACGGCGACGATGGCCGTCTCGACCGCTGCGCAGGCGCTGGCCACCTCGCCGAAGAAGTCGTCGTAGCCGGGCGTGTCAATGATCTGGAGCTGCTTGCCCTTGTGCTTGGCGTAGAGGAGGGTGGAGTAGATGGTGAACCGCCGCTCCTTCTCCTCGTCGTCGAAGTCCACGATGGACGTCCCTTCGCGGGGCTTGCCCATGCGGCTGGTGACGCCCGTCTCCATCAGGATCGCCTCGGCGAGCGTGGTTTTGCCCACCGCGCCGTGGCCCGTAATCGTGAAGTTCCGCAGGTCCGCGGTCTTATGGTCGGCCATGCCGTCCTCCAGGAGCCCATGCAGCCAGGTTGGAACACGCAAAGACCTTTATTATAGCTGTGAGGGAAGAAATAGCAAGCCCAAGAACCGGGCGAGTATGGCCCCCAGCGATGGTATCCTTTCCCGTCTCCTCGTACTCGTCGTCGTCCTCGTCGTCGTCGTCGATTCTCTGGGCTTCTCCCCCTTCCGCATGACCACCCGTGCAACACGAGCGGGGGGCGGGATGGGGGGCGGGGGGCGCCCCCGCCTCCCGCAAGGTGCTCAAGATGGCCACGCGCGCGCAAGGGGAGGTGGCCATCTTGACGGGATGAATCTCGACAGGTGCCCATTCCCATAAGTGTCGCACACGAAAGCACATGCAGCCATGCCTGGCTTCACGACCCGCGTTCCAGCGCTGCGTCAAGATGGCCACCCCTCTCCCCGCCGCCATCTCTACCATCTCGACCATCTCGACCACCTGCGCAATACGGGGGGTGGTCGAGATGGAGGCTCCCGCCGAGCACTCACAGCCGCTCTTCCCACGCAGGCGACCACGACGCCGCCGACGACCAAGCTGCTCAAGATGCTCACGCGCGCAACACGGGGGGTGAGCATCTTGAACCCACGCCGGGCACGCACGGGCCGCAGCCCATAGAGTCTGTGGCCGCAGTTACTTGTGGCCTTCATCCCACCTTCGCCGCCCGCCTTCCCAGCCCCGTCAAGATGCTCACCCCAGCGGAAACGGAGCAACCGTCGCCACGGCAGCAACCGCGGATGGCACCGACGCGCGCAGATGAGAGACCACAGTAGGGCGTGCATACTTGCACGCGAAAATCAAGTATGGCGCCCCCCGAACCGTCCGGACAGTTCACGGTTCGCCGTTGCGGACCGACTCCAGTCGGCGCAGCAAGCACTCCCAGGCCCCCGTCGATTGGGGGGGTGCCGAGCCTTTGATCCAGAAGAGCGTATACGCCCAGGTCCTTGGAGAACCTAGCTTCTCCGTCGTCGGGAGCCATTTGTACGTCTCGTGGTCCTTCAGCGACACATAGATGCAACAGATGCGAGAGTTGCTGGCCCGGATTCGCTCGAACGTCCCCTTGAGGCTGCTCAGACCCTTCTCGCAGAACGAGCCGTAATTCTTGACCTCAAAGACCACCTGCACGTCATCCGGCTCGTAGACCAGGCCGTACTGCGGTTTCGCACCGGCGCGCGCGATCAGTAGATCAACCTCGACGGGCACGCCCCGGATGAACACGTCGCGCCTCGAGACGGGAAAACCGAGCTCGCACAATGCCTCCCTCAGAATCTCAACAGTGACTGCACCGGGGAACTTCGTCCACCTGGACTTCGGAACGAAGTACTTCGTGGCCTCACTCACGGCCTCAAGCAGTCCATCTGCGCTCATCATGTGTGCCTCCAGGGTACACGATGGGACGAATCACAAATCACCAGTCAGCAACACTGCTGTCCAAGATGATCACGCTGCCAAAGTCTTCCCCCCTCGTATAGTCCGGGGGGGGCACCATACCGGATTCCTTGAGCGGCCGCTCCGCCCGCGATCACAAGATTCATCGGCCTGCTCACGAGGACGCGAGCGACGCTGGACCCTGGTCCTCACCCAATGTGCTACCGCCCCAGATCGGCCCTGTCAAGAGGCGCGATGACTGACACGCCCCCAGTTTCCGCCTTCGTGTGGTCGCGAGCCCATTCTCCCCGCTCCGCGAGGAGCCAAAGCGGTGACTTCGTCACCGCACTCCATAGTCCACGGCCTTGCGATGCGGGAGGAATATGGAGTGCGGCATCGCAGATGCCGCTGTGGCTCGCAGCGGAGCGGCGGAGGGGCCGAAGCACGCTTCCCGAGATACAGATAGCGCCCAGCAATCCAGCGATTTGGAGTCCACGCCCCCACTGGGCTTGTCCCAGTGGAGCGGTGATTGGCAACTACAGCAGCGGCCAGCCTCACCCCCTCGCCCCGACCCCCTCCCTCAGAGGGAGGGGGCAGGGGGAGGGTGCACCCGCCATCCAAGGTCCGACCCTCACCCTGCCCTCTCCCTGGAAGGGAGAGGGGTGGAGAGGGGGATGGGGGGTGAGGG
>Ga0307380_10001067_pt1 | contig 41169 bp, 35 predicted proteins | sample UN3MG_FD_202239 | JGI IMG/M metagenome (GOLD analysis project Ga0307380, IMG submission 202239) | Soil microbial communities from Risofladan, Vaasa, Finland - UN-3 | ecosystem: Environmental > Terrestrial > Soil > Coastal area > Acid sulfate soil | place: Finland: Risofladan, Vaasa | collected...
CCAAGTGTTGACGACTTTCCCTGAACAGTTCCAACAGGCGGCTAAGGGGCATTGTCTCCGGAACATACTGCGGTGGATGGCAAACGGACCGCAAGTCGAATTCCTTGCCAACCGGCACGTGAAGCAGGTCCTTGGTATGAACGAAGCCGAGGACGTTGTCCATCGAGCCGTCGCACAGAGGGTAACGCGTGTGCTTGCTCTGCCGCGCCTTCTCCATCGCGTCCGCCAAGGGCTTGTTTATGTCGAAGAACTCAACGTCCACGCGCGGCACCATGATCTGACGGGAGATCGCCTCGTCGAACTCGAAGACGGCGTCGAGCAACCGGTGCTCGGAACGCGTCAGCTCGCCGTGGGCGTGCGCCTGGCCGAGCAAAGCGCGAATCTCCTGCTCGCTGTGCGGGACGTCGTGCTCCGAAATGTTCTCGATCCCGGCCCGCCGCAAAATGAACCCCGTGGCGGCGTTCAGCCCCATCAGCAAGGGGTAAGACATTACGTAGAACCATTTGAGCGGCAAAGCGCACCACCGCACCGTTCGCCCCGGCCGTCGTATGGCGTAGATCTTGGGGGCCTGTTCTCCGACTACCAGGTGGACGGCGGTGATAACCGCAAATGCGATGACGAAAGCGAGCGTGTGCAACAAGGCGGGCGATTTGATGCCAACGGCCTGGAACACTGGCCCCAGCAGGCGCGCGACCGCCGGCTCGCCGATCCAGCCCAGGCCGAGAGAGGCCATGGTGATTCCCAACTGACATGCGGACAGGGACCGGTCAAGCCGTCGTGCCATCCACTGCGCAGTGTTGGCGAACGGCTCCCTTTCGCGCGCCATTTCGGCGAGCCGGCTGCCGCGGACCTTGACGAGCGCGAATTCGGCCGCCACGAAAAAGCCGTTGAGCAGGACCAAAATGAACGTTGCCAGGAGCAACACGAGTTGAAGCGGCCACGTGTGCATTTGTCTGTCCCTCCCGCTGACGCTGGGGCCAAGGCCCGCGTCAGCAGTATCGCTCGCAGTGTTTGTGCGGCGCGGCCAGCGCGGTCGAACGTTTTGCTCTCGCGAGAGCAAAGGGTAGCCTGGATAACGTCTGTGGTGTGCCTTCCCTGCGCAGGTGTCCTGTAAGAGGCTCGATATAGTCGCTACGATTACCAGAATAAGGCGTCTTGTTCAAAACAGATCGAGCACGTCCCGCTTCGTCACCAATCGCGTTCCACGAACACCGTGTACGCCGCATGCTTGCAGCCATCGCGCCTTGACCTCATCGAGGGTCTGCTGAGTGATGGGGCTGTCGTCGCTGGTCGCCAGCACCCGGCCGCCCGCGCGGTTCGAATGCCCTCCCCAGTGGCCGAGACCCTTTAATGTCGGGCTGAGAAGCCGGACGGCATCGCCCCCGATCGCCGAAGTTCGGGCCGAGACGATCAGCTGGTTGTCCAGCACAGCGCCGCAGAGCACGCGGTTGATCTCGGTACAGCGGATGAGCAAGTCGGCCACCTCGCCCACGATTTCGGCGCTGCCGGCTTGAGGCAGGAAGCACACTGCGGCATCGTCGTACAAGAAGGTACTTGCAAACGCGAGCATCATCTGGTCGAAGTGCTGCCGTGGTAGTGGGGCGTTCTCAATCTCGCTGAGGGCCTGGTGGTCGGCTCGCTCGGCCAGCCAGGCGACGATGCCCCTGTCGGAGCGCGTGAACGCTGCCCGTTTGCCAAGCGCCTCCGTTCGCACGGCGTAGAGCAGCGCGGTGGCCAGTTCCGTGGATGGCTCCAGGTTCTGCTCGCGGAGGTAGGCCCCGGCGATCGTGGCCGCGGCTGCCGCCCGCGGCCGGATGTCCCGGAACGGCACGCGCACGAGGGCACGGGTGGGTTTGTGGTGGTCGATAACCGCCACCGGCCGCACAGTGCCATCTCCGAGCAGGTGGTTAGCGCCTTCCGGCGAGCAATCGACGAGCACGGGGGCACAACCCCGGTCGGGCGCATACTCGTTAACCAGCTCAATCGGCGGCCTGAGCAGCTTTACCATGTGCACGTTCTCAGCCCGCAAGATGGTCCCGCCGCCGATCAGGTACACGGGCAATCCGAGACGCTCGCGAACAAGCGTGTGAATGGCCCATCCCGCGGCGATGGCGTCCGGATCGGGGGTATCGTGGGTGATAACGGCGACGCTCGCGTAGTCTTTCAGCGTGCCCAGCAGCCGCTCCGAACGCTGCTGTCTCTGCCGAGACATTCGATGTGCTCCCAATGTGGCAACGTTTTCGTTCGCCCGCTATCGGCGGCAAGCGCTGGCGAGCATACCCGGCGGGCGCCTATTGCGGCAAGCTGAACGGGACGCGGGACATCGGCCCACCGAGACCCAAACCGGAATCGCAAGGAGAATCTGTGGTTGCGCTGGTAAGCCAGGCGGGACACAGAGGCCTTCCCGGAACGCATGGCGGCGTCACTCTGCTTCCCGCTGACCCGAGCCGGTTCAGGCCCGACGTCCTGACCAGTGCTCGCCTCGTGTTCTTCATACCCCACCGGCGTCTGGGGTTACGTTCAGCCGTTCGGCAACACGCTGTCGGACGGCCTTAGGGGACCGAAGCGTCTCCAGCTCGGCCGCCAAAGGGGCGAGCGACCGAACCGAGATGTTCGGCAGCGCGAGCGCTAGCTTGGGGAAATCGACTTGGGAGACACTAAAGCGACGAAAGCCCAAGGCCAGCAGCAACGCCGTCGTCTGGATGTCTCCGGCGAGATCACCACAGGCCGTGACCAGTTTCGACTTGGCTGTGGCCGCCTCGATGATCTGCCTCAGCAGCCGGATGACCGCCGGGTGCATGGGGTCGTGATAAGCTTCGACCAACTCATCGTCCCGATCGGCGGCGAGCGTATACTGAGTCAGGTCGTTGAGTCCGATGGATATGGCGTCGACCTCGTCCAGGATGTCGGCGACCATCAGGGCGGCCGAGGGCATCTCCACCATCGCGCCGAGCTGGAACGGCAACGTACGTCGGCTGCGGCAGCCGGCAATGCGACAAAAGCGGTCCGTGGCCATTTCGAGCGTGTCCACAGAATCCAGCATGGGCAGCAACAGCGTCACCGGACGCTGACGCGCCAGAGCCAGGCAGGCCCCAAGCTGCGGTCTGAGAATGTCATCGCGCTGGAGCAGCAGGCGCAGGCCGCGCAGGCCGAGGCTCGGGTTCCGGTTAACGGGGATGTCGGCATACATGGGGCATTTTTCGGCCCCGAAATCAGCAAGCCGAATATTCAGCTCTGCGTCGCCGATGTACGCGGCGACCTTTCTGAGCTCCTCATAGATCTCCTCTTCGGACGGCCAATGCGTCCTGCCCATGAACAGGAACTCGGTACGCCACAGGCCAACACCGTCGGCGCCGAGCTTCCGGACGACCTCGCCCTCGGCGGAATCGCTGATGCTGAGCAGTAACGTGATACGGACGTCATCTGCGGTGGTTGCTGGTGTCGGCACGCGCACGCATTCTGAGGCGGGCTCACGTGCGGCAGTCGGGACATGCTTGATGTCGTCCCCGATGTACACCTTTGCGTCGGTCGCATCGACGAGAATGTCTGCGCCGTCGGCAATCTGCTCGGTGACGCGACCCACGTCGGTGAGCATGGGAACGCCCAGACTGCGCGCCAGTATCGCCGTGTGCGATTTCGGGCCGCAGGTTTCAGTCACAAAGCCCTTCACGTTCTGATGAAAGAAACGCACCAGCTCCGAGGGCGTCAACTCCCTGGCGACGATAACCGCTTCAGGATCGCTCTCGTCGCGGTCTCCCGGCACAGCTTGCAGACAACGGACCAGCCGGCGACCGATGTCCAGGATGTCTGCCGCCTTATCCCGCACCAAGGGCACGGGGCTGCTGGCGAGCAGATCATAGTTGCGCTTCACCACGCGAGCGACCGCCACCTCGGCGGAGAGTCCGTTCTGCCGAATCTCGTTCTTGATTTGCCCGACGAAGTTCGCGTCGCGCAGTACTGCTTCGTGAGTCTGGAAGATCGCGGCGTCCGCCAGCCCGGTGCGTTGGGCAAGTTGCCGATTGATTCGCTCGAGTTGCACACAGGCCCGCCCAATCGCGGCTTGCAGGCGCTCGACTTCCCAGGTCGGCGGGCCCTGGGGTTTGGCGTCCAGGATCGTTTCCAGGATTCGTTGGGCGTCGATTGCGCGAGCCCTACCGCGCGCCCTTCCCGGGCTTACTGTACTGCCTTCAAAGATCATCGCTCGACGTCCAGATCAGCACCCGCATTGGCATCGGTACGCCCCGGTGCCGGGCCATGCTCATACTAAGAGAATACCTGCCTCGTCGCATAAAGACGAGCCGGATCCCGATCACCTAGCGCCTGTACGCCCAGAGTGCTTGTGGGTTGCATCCGCGCCCGGGCGGCACGCCCCAGACCTGAATGCCTGTCAGCGACTACTTAGCGGAGGAGTAGCAGGCAATCGGGGAACAGACTGGTCCCGAAATGGAACCGAACCGCCTGACACGTCGCCAATCGCGTGAGTCACGAACTGGGACCGCAGAAGCTCACCGCAGCCGATCCCTGCCCGCGCGCCGATGCTTGCCGTCATTTCACGTGCTGCGCCGTCGCAGACCATGCAAAACGCTGACCGCAATCACATATGCCGTGAGCGGCAGCGCAAAGCAGAGGATGCCCACCCGATACCAGCCCAACGCACCGCTGCGCGTGGCGTCGAGCGCGAGGTAAACCACGTACGCCGCGTAGTAGCCGAGGAAGAGCAGTCCCTCCCATCGGTCGACACGGTAAGCCGTGAAGAAGATCGGCAGACAGGCAAGTGCGACAACGACCATCACAGGGATGTCGAACACGAGGGCCGTGTGGGTGACCTTCACGCCACCCGGGGCAACAGCCGCCGTCAGCCCGAGAACCACAAGAACGTTAAAGATATTGCTGCCGACCACGTTGCCGACGGCGATATCACGCTCGCCACGCGCGGCTGCGACTACCGACGTAGCGAGCTCGGGCAACGACGTTCCCACCGCGACGATGGTCAGGCCAACAATCAGCTCGCTGATTCCCAGCGTCCGGGCGAACACAACCGCTCCATACACGAGCCCTCTGGCCCCGAGCGTCAGTAACGTCAGCCCGATCAGCACAAGGCCGACGTCGATGGGCCAGCTGCGCCTGTGGGCCCTCGGTGGCAAATCAGCCCCAGCTCCGTTTGGGCGTTGCTGCGGTGTTCTCCGCTTTCGTGACTCCCGGATGAGCCAAACCGTGTAGGTGACGGCTCCGCCGAGGAGCAGCAGCCCGTCCACCCGCCCGATCCGCCCGTCCAACGCGAGCAGCAGCATGAGAATCGAGACGCCGATCATGACCCACACGTCGAAGCGCACAAGCTGTGTGGCAACGGCGAGCGGCGCCACGGCCGCCGCCGCACCGAGAATCAGTAGTACGTTGCAAATATTGCTGCCGACGACGTTTCCCAGGCCCACATCGGGCTGCCCAACCAACGCGGAATGCACACTCACGGCCAGCTCGGGAGCACTCGTCCCAAAGGCCACCACGGTCAGCCCGATGACCAACGGCGACACGCCGGCAGCAACGGCGAGCCGAGAAGCTCCGCGCACCAGTGCCTCGGCCCCGCCAATCAGAAAGGCGAGCCCGATGACGAACAGTATGATTGTCATTGCGCTCATCGGGGAACCGCGTTTATGAGGCTGCGGCTCGTATGGGCCGCGTGCCCGACTTGGGGCAGCCCTTCGACGTGTTGCTACTCATACCGCTGAATGGGCTCTGCCGCCACACCGCGGCCGCTAGCTTCACCAGCCCCCCCTGCCGGCGCGGCCTGCGCGACGACTGCCCTGCACCACGTGACTTTGGCGTCTTGTCGCCCGCTACGCTCGTCGGCACAATGCCGGCAACGAACTGGAGTGTCGTCGACGCGGCGTGTAGGCGATAATGCAGGCCATTTCTGCCGAGCGAACAGCGCTCGGGGAGTCACGTATGCTCGGTGTGCTCCGCCCTCAGGAGAAGGTTGACGAACACGAGATCGAACAAGGGTTGCGGGCGCTTCTACTCGACGGTGTCTGCTCCCAAACGATGGGGGTGTTCACGGGCGGAGCGTTCCTGGTCGCATTCGCGCTGCTGCTGGGGGCGTCCAACGTCGTGATCGGGCTGCTGGCGGCGGTCGGCCCACTGACACAGATTCTCCAGATCCCGGCGATTTTCCTGGTCGACCGTACCGGCCTCCGAAAGGCGCTCGTCGTCATCAACTCCTTCCTGAGTCGCCTCTTCTGGTTCGTGGTAGCGGCCCTGCCCTGGATCGTCCCGGCCGAGCAACGCGTACCCGTCCTCCTAATCTGTCTGTTCCTCTACTTCGGGCTGGGCACCATCTCCGGATGTGCCTTCAACTCCTGGATGCGCGACTTGGTGCCGCCGGAGATCATGGGCAGCTACTTCGGCAAGCGGCTGGCAATCGCCACCGCTACAGGCGCCGTGCTGACGTTGCTCGCCGGTTTCGGTATCGAGGGCGGCAAGAGAATACTGGCTGATGCACATGCCCCATACAGCATTCTGTTTGTCCTGGGCGGGGCGGCCGGCCTGGTGGGCGTCTACTTTCTCTCAAGGATCCCGGAGCCCCGGATGGCGCGCCACACCCCGCAGGGCGTCTTCTCCGTGCTGGCCGAGCCCTTTCGGGAGTTCAACTTTCGACGGCTGTTAATGTTCCTGGGAAGCTGGAACTTCGCAATCAACCTGGCCGCGCCGTTCTTTGTGGTCTACATGCTTTCGCGGCTGGGAATGTCGCTGGCGTTCGTGCTGAGCCTGTCCGTTCTCAGCCAGATTTTCAACGTGGTCTTCTTTCGTATCTGGGGCCGGCTGGCAGATCGTCTCAGCAACAAGTCGGTCCTGTCGGTTTCCGGGTCACTGTTCATCTTCAGCATTCTGATGTGGCCGTTCCTCACGCTCCCGGAGAAACACGTTCTGACGATTCCACTTCTGTTCGCGATCCATATTCTGGCCGGCATTTCGACCGCCGGGGTGACCCTTTGTTCCGGCAACATTGCCATGAAGGCGGCGCCGCAAGGGAAGGCCACGGCGTACCTGGCCGCGAACGCGCTGGTGAACGGCATCGCCGCGACGGTAGCGCCGATCCTCGCCGGTCTGGCGGCGGACTGGTTCGCGACGCAGGAGCTGACACTCTCATTACGATGGACGACGGCCGAAACGGGGAAGACGGTATTCGATCTGTCGGCTTTGGATCTGAGGGGTCTCGACTTCCTGTTCATGATCGCCGTGCTCTTCGGCATATATGCCATGCACCGGTTGTTAGCGGTTCGAGAGGAGGGCGAGGTCGAGGAGAGGGTCGTCCTCTCGCAGCTCTACAGCGAGGTCCGCAAGGCCGTGCGGCACGTCTCGAACGTGGCCGGCCTCCGGGAGCAATACTACTTCCCGTACGCGAAGCTCGAGGAGGTCGCCGAGGTCGATGCGGCGGCGCGCACTATCATTGATAAGAAGGAGGCGTAAGAACGGCTTCGCGCAACGGATTGCTGCCAGTGCTCTGACGTGGCCCCGGGATGAGACGCGCGCTTGGATCCGGGGAGGAGCGCCCGGCCGCGGGCGCCGGAATGTGACGCGTTCCGGCGCCCGGCGCAGTCCTACGGGCGTTTGTCGCGGCTCGGTGTCTTGGAGCGCAGTTTCTCGGCTGGCTCCGGGCGGCGCCTGTCCGGGCTCATGCGGGCCTTCGGGTTCACCGCCGGCGGCTTGGGGCGCGGCGGGGACTGGCGCAGCGTTTCACTCTGACGCACTTCGCGCCCCAGCGGCGAGCGCGGCATCTCCACACGCCGCGAGCGCAGCTCGCTGGTCGGCGTCGACCGCGGGTCACGCGACACCACTTCGCGCCGGGAGCGCTGCTGCGCGTAATCGCGCAGCTCACGCGAAGTGTAGCGTGCCTTTTCGCGTTGCGCAGCGTTGATCCGTACGAACTTCGAACCGCTGCGACCGGAATACTCGTTGAGCGGCTTGGCGAGCGAGATCGCGGCGTAGCCCTGGATCGCCGGCTGCCTCACCACCATACGCCGCGTGACAAACGTACGGACCGGGCGCAGCTCCACTTTCTCGCGCCGGCGGAAGAATTCCGCGCGGCTCGACAGCTCCCAGCCGGGGTCGACCGCGCGGTGTACGATCACTTCGCGGGCGTAGATTGGGTCGTAGCCGTAGCGGCTGAAGTGGAAGGCGAAGCTCGGGTAAATCCCGACCTCGACGTACTCGCGGGCGTAATAGTCACCGAAGTAGTAGTGCCGCACTCGCGGACGGGCAAAGAAGTGACCGATCGCCAAGTCGACGTCGATCACCACACGCGGCGAGTAGACGAACGCCGGCCGCGAATAGGCGACACGCGTCACGCGGATTGGTGCGAACAACACGCCACGCCGCACCGGCGTGTAGTCCCAATAGCCGTCGACGAAGACGCAGCCGCCGGGGGTCCATACGTAGCTGGCCGGCACCCACACCCAGTCCGGTTGGTACACGATCCAGTACCCCGGCCGCCACAGGTAGCGAGTTCCGCGCCATATCCAGCAACCCGGCACCCAACTGTGCGAGGGTGTCGGCGGCTCGCTGGACGGGCCCACCTCGATGCTCGCCGGCGGCGGCGGCAGGTATTCAACCACGTTGCTCGCCGCAGCCGTCCAGTAACCCGAAATCCACTGGTGACCTTTCGGAGACTGCCGCCAGTAGCCCGGCACCCATTGCCGGCCGGGCGGCACGTCGCGCCAGATCCCGCTCAGCCACAGGTAATTGCCGCTCTCGTCGTCCCAGCTCCAGTAGCCGCCGATCCAGACGACGTTTCCCTCGGGCCGCTCGTCCGGGGGCATTTCCTCGATATATTCCGGCGGCGGGCTGGGCACGACCAGCCCAGGCTCGGGATCGAAGACGACCGGCGCCGCGAAAGCCTCGTGAATCGGACCGCGGGCCATGATCTCGAACTCGTCATCGAGTCCGAGGTCATCCTGGGCCCACAGCGTTGAGGAAAGAGCGCAGGCCGACAGCAGCATCAGCATGCCGGGCCAGCGTGAGCGGTGACTGCCTTGTCTTGACATGAGTCAATCCTCCTGTTTGAGTCGCGAGCTGGCACGCCACGCAGCCGCGCGAGGCGTCACGCGGCCGGTCCCGGCCGGAAGAGCACCGGTCCGGGAACTACAGGTCGATGGTCTCGTACGTCGTGTCGATCGCGTCCGGCGTAATCGTGATGATGATCGCCTCGCCGCAGAAGAAGTCGATCCCGTTGAAGTACGGAAAACCCGACAGGTCGAACTCGTCCACGAAGAAGCCGTCGAACGGATCGAAGTCGCGCTCGGAGATCAGCTCGAGCGCGTCAAGGCACGGGTACTCGATGAACAGGGTTTCGCCCGAGAGGATCAGGGCCGACTCCAGGGCGTCGTCGGCGAAATACTCCAGGAAGATGTCGTAGCCGGTGAGATTCTCCAGCCCGACCAGCGTGATGTCGGGCAGTTCCTCAACCACGAGCTGTTCGGAGATGTCGATGATGATGTCGCCGGTGATGATAATGGTATCCCCGCTTGTCGCGCCCACGGGCAGCGGGAGATTACGCGGGTCGTCACGCTGGATGACGTCGACCTCGTTCTCGATCTCGATTTCCAGCTCTTCCAGGGCGTCTAACAGTCTCGGGCAGCCGCCCAGGTTGGACAAGAGCAGCAGCGCGGCGAGAACACTCCAGCCAGGTTGCCTTCGCATGCGATTTAATTCCTTTCGGGTTACAACTAAGCTTCGCCATCCTACGCCAGCCCGACAGTCCCGTCAATCCGCGCCGCTCTCGGAACCGGTACCGCGAACGAGAAACCGGGATTATAGACCCGCAAAGCGGGCCAAGGCGAGTTTTTTCGCGTCGGGTTCTGCGCCGGTCCTTGCACCCGCACGGCCGGGATCAACCTGTACGCTGGGAACATCGCGCTCAAAACTGCCCCGCAGCGCAAAGCCACCGCCTACCTGGTTGCCAACGCGCTCGTGAACGGGGTCGCCGCGACCGTGGCCCCAATCCTGGCCGGTCTCGCCGCCGACTGGTTTACCAGGCAGGAACTGGTCCTCTCGCTTCGATGGACGTCAGCCGAGGGAGCCGAGACGGTTTTCGATTTGTCGGCGCTGAGCCTGAGGGGCCTCGATTTTCTGTTTATGATCGCCGCGCTCTTCGGCATATACGCCATGCACCGGTTGTTAGCGGTTCGAGAGGAGGGCGAGGTCGAGGAGAGGGTCGTGATGAGGCAGCTTTACAGCGAGGTCCGCAAGGCCGTTCGGCACGTCTCCAATGTCGCGGGTCTCCGGCAGCAGTACTACTTCCCGTTTGCGAGGCTGGAAGAGGTAGTGACGCAAGAGTCTTCAGCCGGCCAGAATCGACGTGAGGCCGACGACAGCGGTCAACGCGAATGCGACACGGGGAACGAAAACGCCGGATGATGTTGAGCAGGCAAATGTGGTCGTTCTGGCCGGGCTGGCCGCGGTCCGACCCGTTAGCGACCGGCCTTGCTCTCCCGGGACAACGACTTGCCGGTTATCCTGCCCGCCGAAACCACTCCCAGAACGAAGCCGGCCAGCAGCGTGATGAACAGCAGAACGGCCCGCGGCATGGTCAGTGGCATGAACAGGAGCTTCGTCTCGACCGCTTGAGTGTTCTGCACCACGACGATGATCGCCAGCACGGCGATCACGGCCATGACTGCCGGTTTCCAACGTGACATTTGCACTGCTCCTCTGGGCACCGATCTGCGAGCATCGACTTGAGACATTCCCAGCGCGCACCATACCAGCGAGTCGCCCTCGTGCACGCCGCGCTGGCGGCGGGTACGCTGCCGCCGGTGGACTGCGGCGTGCTGGTCGCGTGTTCCAAGCGGGTGGTGGCGGCCTTGCGGCGAGCATCCTCTGCCACCATGATTGTAGTGCCTGTGCCGGTCATGGTCGTTCGCGCGGAATACCGACAGCCCTGATGAAGGAGAAAGCCCATGTTTCGCAAGCGGCATCCGGCCGTGGGGGCTAGGCCCGGAACGCTCGTCATCGATTCGCATGCGCAGAAGCCGACGATTCGCGTCATCGAGTACACGCCGGACCGCGTCCAGGAACGCGAAGTCACGGACGTCGAGCAGCTTCGCGAGTCTCTGCAGGACGGGGCGGTCACGTGGATTGACGTGCAGGGCCTCGGCGATGAAAAGATCCTCCGTTCGCTTGGCGAGATTTTCGGCCTGCACCCGCTGGCCTTGGAAGACGTCGTCAACGTGCCCCAGCGGCCGAAGATCGAGCCGTACGACCAGCACCTGCTGTGTGTGACCCGGATGGCGACGCTGTGCGACACGCACGCCATAGAAACCGAACAAATCAGTCTGCTTATCGGGCGCAGCTATTTGGTCACGTTTCAGGAGCGTCACGGCGACGTCCTCGACCCGGTTCGGGCGCGCATTCGGCAAGGCAAGGGGCTTATCCGCAAAGCGGGCCCGGACTACCTGGGGTATGCGATCATCGACGCCGTCATCGACGGCTACTATCCGATCATGGAAGCTTTTGGGGAGCATTTGGAATCGCTCGAGGACGAGATCGTCGCCGATCCGCGGCCCGCGATTCTCCAGGCCGTACACCACGTCAAGCGGGAGCTGCTGGCGATCCGTCGGGCGATTTGGCCGCAGCGCGAAGCAGTGAACGCCCTCATTCGCGACGATTCGCCCTTCGTGACCGACGCGGTACGCGTGTACCTGCGCGACTGCTACGATCACTGCGTTCAAATCATGGATGTGGTGGAGACCTATCGCGAGTTGGCGGGTGGCCTGATGGACGTATATCTCTCAAGCGTCGGGAACCGCCAGAACGAGGTGATGAAAGTGCTGACCATCATGGCCAGCATCTTCATCCCGCTCACGTTCATGGCCGGCGTCTACGGGATGAATTTCGAGAACATGCCGGAGCTCCACGCCGCCTGGGGTTATCCGATGCTGCTGGCCGCAATGATCGCGGTGGCCGTCGCGCTGCTCATCTATTTCCGCCATAAGGGTTGGTTCGGCACAAGACCCGGTGGCCGCAAAGTGGAAGAACCGTAGAGTGCCGCGCCCGCAACGCCCGGCTGAGCGTGCCGGCGGGCGATTGCGCGCGTGAAGTGCCCAACCGGTCGGCGTCGCAAGGCGAGCCCACATGCCGGATCGGCACATCGAAATCGTTGTCCCGACTGATCAAGCCGAGCGATTGCGGGAGTTGCTCTCCCGCGACCAGGCGGTGGCCACATTCCTTGTCCAGGGTGTCCGCCCGAGAAGGTGGTGGGAAGCGGAGCGATCGAAGAGGATCGCGCGGAAGATGCTCGTCGTCTGGGCTGTTCTGCTACTCGCCCTTGCTGGGCTCGTATACCTTTCTCATGTCTGGCGCTGCTGAGCCTGATCTGCGTGCCAAAACGACGGGGCCGCGTACGGCGCACAGCGTGGCGTCCACTGTCGCAACACTGGGTGAACTGGCGCAATCACGTATTCGGACTAGGCCCACTCTTGTCGTTGCCTCCCGGAGCTGGGGTCGGTTCCCTATCCTCATCCCGCGGTGGAAGCTGCTGCTCACGGCGTGGATCCTGTATGGCCTTCAACCAGTACTCACGCGCACGTTGAACGGCGAGCGCGAATAGGGAGCCGTCGGGGTAGCGTCCGGCCGCCCCGAGTTCGCCGGCCGGCATGCCCGTGAAGAGCTCCAACGCCTCGTGGACGGTCTTCACGCCGTACACGTGGAACGTGCCCTCGCGGGCGGCCTCCACCACGTCCTCGCGAAGCATCAGGTCGCCGGCGTTGGCCTGCGGAATGATCACACCCTGCGTGCCCGTGAACGTGGCATCCCGACACACGTCGAAAAAGCCTTCGATCTTCTCATTCACGCCGCCGATGGGCAGGATGTTGCCCATCTGATCGATGGCACCGGTCATGGCCAAATCCTGCCGCAGGGGCAAGTCCGTCAGAGCACTCAGAAGGCAGCAGATCTCGGCGCCGGAGGCGGAGTCGCCATCGATGCCGCCGTAACTCTGCTCGAAGGCGATCGACGCATTAAACGCGAGCGGGTGGTCGGTGCGGAGCAGCCAGCGCAAGAGACCTCCCAGGATGTAGAAGCCCTTGGTGTGAATCGCCCCGCTCAGTGCCGCCTCGCGTTCGATATTGATCACACCGGCGGTACCTGGGCCGATCGTCGCCGTGATCCGTGCCGGGAAGCCGTACACGAGCGGGCCCGCCTGCAAGACGGCCAGGCCGTTGACCTGCCCCAGCGCCGACTCACGAGTCTGAACCCGGATCGTTCCATCCGCGACCAGCTCGCGAAACCGGCGCGCCGGGAGGTCCGCGCGCCGCTTGCTGCGCCAAAACGCAGTTCGCACGTCTTCGGCTGTCACAAACCGGCGGTTCTCCTTGCCGGCGATGAACGCTGCCTCACGGGCGATGTCTGCCAGCCGGCCGAAACGGGCGGTCAGCTTGCCCTTCCTGGCTGCAACGCGCGCGCCGTATTCAACGAGCGCAGCGACCGCGCCGCGGTCGAAGGGCGTCAGCTCTTCCTCGCGCGCGATCCGGGCCAGCACACCTGCGTACTCATTAATCCCGCGATCGTCGCGCACGATGGTCGCGTCGAAATCCGCCAGGACCTTGAACAACTGCGGGAAGTCGGGGTCGTACGCATCCAATAGGTGGTAGATCCAGGCGTCACCTAGCAGGATTACCTTCACATGAACGTCGATGGGCTCCGGCTTCAGAGACGGGCCTGTCCAGGGGAAAATCAGTTCGGTCGGCGCGATCTCGAGCCGGCCCGTGCGGAGCGTCCTGACAAGCACCTTCCACGCCCCGGGTTCACTAAGCACGTCCCGTGCTTCGAGAATCAGGTACCCACCATCCGCACGCAACAGAGACCCCGCGCCGATCCCCATGTGAGTCGCGCGCGCCTCGCCGCTGTGTGTGAATTCATAGTCGATTGTGCCCAACAGGTTTCGCATGGTCGGGGTGTTCTCGATGATGATCGAACACGAGCCCTCATCCTTGTGCTCAAGCACGATATTCACACGGTACAAGGTGCTCAGCTCGTCCTCCTCTTTGCCCAGTTGGGGCAGGCGATTCGCGACGACGTCCTCGAAAACCTCGTTCAGGAACGTCCGCACACTCGGCTCGGGAAAGTCCTTTTCGATCACATCGACGAACTTGCCCAGCATCTGGCGGGCGTTCTTCTCGAGCAACTCTTGCACGGCCTGGTCATGCTTGCGACGGATCTCATTAACCTTCTCGCTGATCTCCGCCAACTGCTCTTCGAATTTCGCCTGCGCTTCGCGGAGCGCGGCCTGCTGCTCCTGGTCGTACTGCCCGCGGGCGATAAGCTGGTCGAGCTCCTCCGACGGTACGGGCTTGCCCTCGACGAGCGGGAGTATCACCGTCTGCGTAATTGGCCCGACTTGACGCGAAACCATGGCGAGCCCCGCGGCACGCAGCGCCTCATTGAAGGGTTTCATCACCGCCTGGAACTCTTGCTCGGCAGCGCGCTCGAGCGCGGTTCGGCGGGCCTTGATCGCCTCGGAGGACAGCGCGGGGCCAAGGTGCTCGCCGATGAAGTCCGCCAGCTTCTCAATCCGCCGGCGGAACTCCTTGGCCTTCCCCCGCGGGAGCGTGATCAGGCGCGGACGGTCCGGCTGGGCAAAGTTGTGCACGTAGCAGCGATCTCGGGTGAGCGGGCAACTTGGCTGGATCTCCTCCAGCAGACGCTTGAGCAGCGTCATTCGGCCAGTTCCCGTCAGACCACGCACAAAGACATTCTGCCCGGGTGCGTTGGTCTCCAGGCCGAAGCGCAGGGCTTCGACGGCATCGTCTTGCCCGACAACTCCTGTGATGGGCTCGACATCTTCGGTGGACTCGAACGCCAGCTTGGCTGGATCACACGTCCAGCGTAGGACGCCCGCTGGGAGCGGGCCCACTGGTCCGTCGCTGCGCTTCGTCCGACCGGTCGCCTGATTCGAGGTGTTCATGACTCCGAGTTCCCCTCGACTCCATCTTCAGAAACAGACCGCGCGAAAGCCAGGCGTAAGCAACTCACGGTAGCCCCTCGGGCTGGCACGCTGGGCAGCCGTTGCTGCGCATGACCGATCTCCGTTCCGCCCGCTGCGAGCAGCAGAAGCTCCGCAGACTGGTTGCTGCGGGTAAGAGGCAAGGGGGCTTGCCAGACGACGAGAAGCCCCGAACGCTCGCACCCGGACGATCATGCGACCGCGCGGATTGTACGACGTACGCGGGGAGGTGTTTAGCCTTGCGCCACCCAATCGTGGGGCGTCCGCCTGCCGAGCCGTGATTGGCATCGCTCGCGACCGCGTTGCGTGGTCGGCGCAACCTGCGTTCGGTGCAAGGGTTATGAGCGCCACGGCAGCGTTCGCTCGCTCGGCCCCCAGCTTGCTCGCAGCGCCAGCCGGCACTTTAGGCGAGCGTCCCATTCCGCGAGGACCGCGGATCAGCGATACTATCGCCCAGAGGATGGGCACGTAAATACTATCGAAGGGATGAGCCATACGTGGATAGTGGACCTCGTGGCCGCGAGCTGACGTGTACAGCCCTCTCGTCCACCGGGAGCGCAAGATGAGCCCGCGCAGCAACCGTGAACACCTGCGCCGCGTCGTGCAACTGTTCCTGGTGTTCGCATGGCCTTTTCTCACGCCGAACGTTTCGGCACAAGACACCCAGCCGACTTCCGCGCCAACCACGCAGACGCAGCCGGCGGCCATGACGCAGCCGACGCCCCCAACCGTGGGCCAGCTCACGCTCGAGGAACTTCAGCTTCGACTCAAGCAAACGCAGGACGCGACCGACCTCGCCGAAGACGTCAAGACCAAGGCGGTGAACCTCTACACGCAAGCGCTTCAGCAACTGCAGATGGCCGAACAATGGGCCATCAAGGCGGCCGAGTTCGAGGCGGAACGGCAGAAGGCGCCGCAGACGCTGCAAGAGATACAGAAGGAACTGGCCACGCCTCTCGCGGAGCCGACGCCGGGCGCGCCGCCGGACGCCACGCGCGCAGACCTGGAGCAACGGCTCAAGCAGCTCCAGGTCGACCTCGAGGCCGAGAAGAAAGTACAGGCCGACTGGGAAAAGGAACGCGACCGGCGCGTTGTACGCCGCAAAGAGATCCCGGAACTCCTCACGAATGCCAAGACGCGCTTGCAGGCGCCGCCGCAGCCTGGCGTGGCGCCGCCCGACAACGAACAACCAGCTGCGGTCAGGCTTGCCCAGCAAACCCTGTCGGAGGCGCGTGACCTCGCGACTAAACGTGAGATTCAGGCTTGCGAGAGCGAGTTGCTCAGCTACGACGCTCGCCGCGATCTGCTTCAGGCGCGCTTGGACCGCGCGGCCCGCCTAGTGGCATATCTGGAGAAGCTGGTGGCCGCCTGGCAGAACCTCGTCCAGCAGCGCGCCCGCATCGATTCAGAACGCGCGTTACGCGAGGCGCGCGAGCAGCTCAAGCACGCTCACCCGGCCATCAGGCCGTACGCCGAAGAGCTCGAGCAACTGGCACTGAAGGGCAAGGAGGTAACGCTCGCCAGCTCCCAGGCCGACGAGCGCTCCCGCGAGATTGATGCGCAGCTTACGAAGCTGGGTGACGAGTTCGAGCGGATCAAAAAGCGCGTCAACGCCACCGGCCTGACGAACGCCGTCGGCCAACTGCTTCGCCGGCAGCGGGCGGAGCTGCCGAGGCTCAGCCCACTCGAACGCAACCTGCGCCAGCGAAAGGACCGGATCGGCGCCGTCCAGTTCGCCATGATGGAGCTCGAGGACCGGCGCGCCGAATTGCGGAACACTGAGCCGCTTGTGGGGCAGATCCTCGCCAGCCTCGACCAAACCGCCACGGAGGACGAGCGGAGCGCTGTGAAAGAAGCGGCAGAGGAGACGCTCAATTCGCTCAAGGCGACCGCCGACACACTGTGGAAGGACCACGACAGTTACTTCAACAAGCTCGTCGACCTGGATGGCAAGGAGCGCGAGCTGGTCACGCAGATCAAGCAGTTTGCCGACTATGTCGAGGAGAAGGTGCTCTGGATTCAGAGCGGCTCGGTGTTCGGCATGGACGAGTCGCGCCGGTCCGCAGAAGCCTTCGCCTGGCTTCTCGACCCCGTCGGCTGGCGCAGCGTCCTCGTCTCGGTCTGGGGCACGGCGCGGGCCAGCCCCTTGAAGAGCGCGGTGGGGCTGCTCCTCCTGATTGGACTTCTCGTCGCGCGCCCCAAGCTCCGCCACTGGCTGATTCAGTCAGGGGAGCCGGTCTCGAAACCAATCAAGGATTCGATCGTCCACACGCTCAAGGCGCTGCTTTGCACGGCGCTGCTGGCGACCACGGGACCGGCTTTGGTGTGGTTCATTGCCTGGGTCATCGCTTCGCCGTTCGACGCCTCAGACTTCTGCAGGGCGACCGCATCAGGGCTGCGAGGCTTCGCCCTGATCCTTCTGACCACTGAATCCGTGCGGCAACTTGCCCGGCGCAACGGATTGGCCGAGAGACATTTCAAGTGGCGCGGCCATGCGCTGCGCCGTGCCCGGCGTCACGTATCCTGGCTGATCCTCATTCTCGCCCCGACGTTTTTCGTGTTCTCCACCTTGGACCAGCAGGAAACCGAGGCCTGGAAAGAGTCGCTGGGTCGCATCGCGTTCATCATGGCCTTCGCAGCCCTGGGAGTATTCGGGGATCGACTGCTGCGCCCCGTCGGCGGAGTGCTCGGTGACGCGCTGCGTAGCCGTCAGGACAGTCAGCTCTACCGCTTCCGCTATGTCTGGTACTCGCTGGCTGTTGGGGTGCCCGTCGTACTCGCGCTCGCTGCGGCGCTGGGCTACTACTACACGGGCCTGTACCTCGGCTGGCGGCTGATTGCAACGGTCTGGCTACTACTCGGGTTACTCGTTCTCCACGCGACGATCCAGCGCTGGCTGCTCGTACAGATGAGACACCGTGCCATCCGTGAGGCGCGCGAGCGCGCCGCGCAGAAGCGGCAACAACTGGAAACCGCGCAAGCAACGTCAGCCGACGACGCGGGGATCAAGATAGAAGAGCCGAAGATCGGCGTTTCCGACCTGAGCAAACAGACCAACCAGCTCGTGCGTACCGCGGTGGCGATCGCGGCCCTCGCCGGGCTCTGGGCTGTCTGGGCCGAGGCACTTCCCGCTCTGGGCGTTCTGAAGGAACTCAGACCCTGGAAGACTGCCCCGATCACCTTGGCCGATCTCGGCCTCGCGCTGGTCTTCGTGATTGTGACCTTCGTGGCCGTAAAGAACATCCCCGGCTTGCTGGAGATCACGGTTCTTCAGCGGCTGCCGATTGACGCCGGCGGGCGTTTTGCCGTGACGGCCATCACGCGCTATATCATCACCGTCACCGGCGTGATCCTCGCCTTTGGCGCCGTCGGCATCGGGTGGTCGAAGGTCCAATGGCTGGTGGCGGCCGTATCCGTGGGGCTCGGGTTCGGCTTACAGGAGATCTTTGCGAACTTCGTCTCTGGTTTGGTGTTACTGTTTGAGAGACCGATTCGCATTGGCGACACAGTGACGGTTGGCAACATCAGCGGAACAGTAACGCGGATTCGCATTCGCGCGACGACAATCACGGACTGGGACCGCAAGGAGCTGGTGATCCCCAACAAAGAATTCATAACGGGGCAGTTCGTCAACTGGTCCCTCTCAGATTCGATTCTGCGTGTCATCGTGTCCGTGGGAATCGCGTACGGCTCGAATACTGAACTGGCAGAGGAATTGTTACACAAGGTCGCAGAGAGAACCGAACACGTCATGGCTGATCCGAAGCCGCGGGTGCTCTTCATGGGGTTTGGCGACAGCTCCCTCAATTTCGAGCTGAGGGTGTTCGTGCCGAGCGTGGATTACCTGCTCAGCGTGCGTCATCAACTGCACAAGGCTATCGACCAGGAGTTCCGCACGGCCGGGATCGAAATCGCCTTTCCGCAGCGCGATGTCCATGTACGCTCGATCCGGCAAGCGCTGCCGATTACTCGCGAGGAGGATAAGGACGTCGGAGCGGAAGGGCTGTTCGAGGAAACTCGGCCGGTCGAGTAGCGCCCGGCGATCGATCGACCCACTGCTCACGTGGCGAGCGCCTCGTCGCCCGCCAGGCTTTCTGCTCGTTGCCCTCGTCTTCGCAGCTCTCGAACAGCCGGCGGAGACGCCTGGCATGCACGACAAAGCCGCTTCTTGACCCCTCACTCGCGTGAAGCTACAGTTAATGCCCGTAACTCATCGTTCAGACGAGCATTGCGAGTGGTTGGCTCCCCAGCAGATGAACGGGGACGTCTGCCGCACAACAGATCGGGCACGCTACGATGCACAGGCTCCCTCCGGCAGTCATCACCGTCTTGGTGCTGCTCTTGCTCAACCTGTCCTTCGCCCAAACCCAGGCCGCGGGGCAGGAACAGGTTGACCGGAAGCTCATCATCGGCACTCGCCACGTGCCGCCCTTCGCGATCCACACCGAAGACGGCTCGTGGAAAGGTATCAGCATCGATCTGTGGCGTGAGATTGCGGACGAGCTGGATCTCACATACGAGCTGCGCGAGACCGATCTCAAAGGCATGTTCGGCGGGCTGCAAGACGGCACGTACGACGCGGCCGTCGCGGCACTGACCATGACGGCTGAACGCGAGAAGCTGATCGATTTTACGCATCCGTTCTACAATTCCGGGCTGGGGATCGCTGTGCCAGCGACGTCGTCCAGCGGCTGGGCCGGTCTTCTGGCGCGGTTTGCCTCCGCCGACCTGGCGAAGGCGATCGCCGGGCTCGCAGTCTTGCTCTTCGTGGTTGGGTTTCTCGTCTGGATCTTCGAGCGGCGGCGCAACCCCGAGCAGTTTGGTGGGAAATCGGTCGAGGGAATCGGGGCCAGCTTCTGGTGGTCCGCGGTGACGATGACCACCGTCGGCTATGGGGACAAGGCTCCGCGGACCGTCGGGGGGCGTGTCGTAGGGCTGATCTGGATGTTCGCGAGCATCCTGCTGATTTCGAGCTTCACTGCCGCAATCGCTTCAGCGCTGACCGTGTCGCAGCTTGAGACGGGCGTGAGCGGTCCGGAGGATCTGCCGGGACTGCGCGTGGGCACACTTCGCGATTCGACGAGTGAGGCCTATCTGCGTCGCAACCACATTACCAGCGCGACCTACGATACGCCGCGTGCCGCGCTCCAGGAACTGGTCGCCGGGCAGGTGGACGCGGTGGTCTACGACGCTCCGATCCTGCGATACCTGGTCAACAAGGAGCTGCGCGCGCCGCTGCGCGTGCTGCCGCGCGTATTCGAGCCCCAGAGCTACGCGATTGCCCTCCCCCCGGGCAGCACGCTGCGTGAATCCATCAACCGCCTCGTTCTGCGAAGGACGTCTGAGCCGGAATGGCGTGATCTGCTCTACCGGTACCTCGGGGAGTGAGCGCAGACGACCACAGGCAGGCTGCGGTCCGGCGTCAGCGGCCTATCCGCCGCCGGCGGGCAACGCGGCGCTGACGACGTCCGAGACGACCTGTTTGACGATATCCGCGATCACGTCCCCCGCCAGCGTCGCAAAGAAATCGTCCGGCAAGCAGCTCCCGGTCACTCCCAGCAGCAGGCTGCCGCCGAGCGTCAGCATCAGGATGTTCCGGCTGATCTTATGCATGACCCGCAACCCTCGTGTCACCTTCACGCTCAACCCGGCCCGTAGCAATGCCTCGCGCCGGTCTAGCCACCGATCGGCAGCGTCAGGACAGGGGCGACGCCCTTCGCTTCGCCCGCTTGAAGCGCGAACAACTGGCTCAAAAACCCAAAAGTGGACTTTGACGCGAGATCCGCATTGTCGATGTAGTACCAGTGGCCCAGGTAATGCACCGCTACGGCTGGGTGTATCGGGCGCGTCGCCTGCATACGGACGCGTAGCAGGTCGCCGGTAACCTGCAACCAATCGAAGCGCTTTCCATCGGCATCCAACGTGGTGGTGACCCAGCCCTTGTCGCGATGGCGTTGCGGCACTTCCACAGCCTGGGAGAGATAGAAGAGCACGCCCATCAGAGATCGTGTCACCACATTTATGTGCGACGCGCCGCCGGCGTTCGCGGCCGGGAGTTGAGACGGCAGCCCCAACCGTATTTCATAAGTGCTTTGGCCGGGCTTGAGTCCCAACAGCCTCACGATTTCCGCCACCTCGCTGGCCTGGCGGGCCGCGGGCGGAATTCGCCAGACCAGCAACCGCGAGGTCTGCGTCAGGATCAGCTCGCTCCCGTCTTCGGAGGGGCGCAGACCGTAACCCTGGCCGAGCGCGCCCACAACGTCCAGTAGATTGACACCGTCAGCAGCGAAGGACACAGGAAGGTCGCTGTCGCGGGCTTCATAACCGAACTCCAGAAGACCCTTCTTCTGCAGCGACCAGAAGAGCTGAGTCACCTCCCCGAATTCCTTGTACTGCGGCGGATCTTTCGGGGTAGGCCCGGAGGCACGCGAGGCGTTGTCGAGCCCGTTCATCTGCTGGACCGTGACCCGCAAAACGCGGTCGATACTCCAACCCGAGCGCGATAGCAGCACCAGCACGTCGAGCTGGAGCGGCGACAGGATCCGATTCACGAAATCCTCACCCTGGAGCGGTGCAAACGTGACGGTCGGGCTCTCTTCGTAGCCGACCCGCGCGCCCAGGTCCAAGCCGTCCGGGTTGATCGGATTGGGCCCCTCATTGATCGCGCCGGCCACGTCGGCCCCCCCCTGGAAACTGAACTGGGCCGACACGCTGCCGACCTCGAGGAACAGCGGCGCCTCCCGATACTGTAGCCGTACCAGATTCAGCAAAAGCTGCTCGTTCGTCGTCTCTTGGATCGCGTCGTTATAGCGAGCACGGCTCACTTCCAGCGCCGCCGGTCCCAGAACGCAGCCGCACAGCGCGCCGCACTGGGCCGACACCGCCAATGCCACGAACAAACCCCTTGTCGGACCCATTATTGTTCCTCCCTGCTGGAACACGCCGAGCGTAACGTGAAAGCGTCAGAGCGTGATAGGCGGGTCGCTCCGCTGGACGTCCTCCTGGCACTCCTGGTTGCGTGCATATGCTGTGCCCATACGGCCGGCCGCCCGGCCCGCCAGCGCGGCCGCACAGCAAGATCAGGGTATCCCATCGGCGCGGGGTTGCCAACGCGCCGCCGGCGTTTCTCGTGGCACCCAGTCAGGCACGCCGCACCGGCGGTGCGGATCGCTCCGGGCGGGACCAGGGTAACGGGCGGGGCAAGCCGATATTGCCCTGAACCGGCTGCCGATTCGTACCATAGCCTACTCGGCTGGCCAACAGCCCAAGCCGCAGCAACGCTCCCAGGACTTCACGCGTCTCTTCGTCAGGCGGGCTGGCGACCTGAATTCACGCTGACAGAGCGAGCAAACTGCGGGGGGAAGGGGGTGGTTTGCCCGCATACCGAGACTCACCCCAAAAACCGCAAAACCCAAGCCCCGCAAGCCCTACACCGGCCCCGCGTCTTCGACCTCATGAATAATCCGGGCTAGGGCAACCGGCCAATTCTTGGGACAGTACCTCGTCAAGCTGCGCTGGATCACAGCAGGCCGGCTCCGCGGGCCGCGCCTGGCCTTCAGGTCAGTTCATACTTCTGGCCGTACTGCGACACGACGGCGTCCCAACCGAATCTCGAATGGATCTCCTGGGCCAGTTGACCTGCTTGTTCCTCGTCGCCGTGCGCGAGGAAGACTAGGCGAGGTGGAGACTTGAGGTTGCAGGCCGCCGACAGCAGTATACCCTCCGGGTAGCAGCCGTCTTTGCCTCGTTCGCTGGCTGGCATGCCCATAAACAAGATCGGCGCACGGCTCTCTGGGCCACACAGGCTTGTACGTCACGAGCTAACCGGAAGAACCCAATCTTCGGCGCTCCGATTCTCATGCCGCTCGGGGGTCGGAAGAGCCGGGCTGCAGTCGCGGGGCCCGCGCCACAGCAGTCGATTCCAAGCTACACGCCCATCTCCTGATAGGCGGTGGCGATCTTTCCGATGGCCACGAAGAAAGCCGCCGTTCGCAGGTCTGGAATCTGATTGTGCGCGCGCATGGCCTCGTCCATCTCCTGATAGGCCAGGCGCATAGTGTCGTCAAGACCGGAACGCACAAGGTCGAGCTCGTCCGCCCCGTGCAACATCTTGCCTCGAAGACTGTCCGGTACGGCCTTGCCCACCATTTGTTCCAGGACGTCGACCGCCAGCGCGCTCTTGGCTTCGTCAAACCGCCGTTCCATCCGGCCGAAGCGAATATGGGTTATGTTCTTAATCCACTCAAAGTAAGAAACAACTACGCCGCCAGCGTTAAGAAAAACATCCGGAATCATCACTTTACCCGCGGCTCGGAGGACTTCATCGGCTTCGAACGTGACTGGACCGTTCGCTGCTTCGGCGATCAGAGGAGCTTGGATTCTGGGGGCGTTTTCTCGTGTGATCTGTCCCTCCATCGCCGCTGGAATCAAGATGTCGCACTCAGACTCGAGAACGGACGGACCGTCGGCTACAAAGCGTACTCCAGGAAAGCCCTTAACACCTCGTGTTTGGCGCAAATGCCGGGCGATTTCCTCAACGGGCAAGCCTGTCTCAGATATGATAGCGCCATCGTGCTCGATGATTCCGATGATCAGAGCGCCGTCATCCTCCGAAAGAAACTTCGCGGCATGGTACCCAACGTTTCCTAGTCCTTGAACGACGACCCTCTTTCCCTCAAGGTTTCCGGCGAGGTTTGCCTTCTTTACTGCTTCGGGATGCCGAAAGAACTCTCGCAAGGCGTATTGGACTCCGCGACCGGTGGCTTCGGTGCGCCCAGCAATACCTCCTTGAGTCGGCGGTTTTCCGGTCACACATCCGATCGCGTTAATGTCGTCCGGATGTTGATCGACATAGGTATCCGCGATCCACGCCATTTCGCGCGCTCCCGTTCCCATGTCGGGCGCAGGAACGTTCCTGCTGGGGCTGATAAAGCCCCGGGCAATGAGTTCACGGGCAAAGCGGCGCGTGATCCGCTCGAGATCTTCCGGGTCGTGATTTTGGGGATCGAAGCACAATCCTCCTTTCGATCCCCCGAACGGGACATTGACTAGTGCGCATTTGTAGGTCATCAATGCCGCAAGAGCCTCAACTTCATCCTGATGAACGATGGGTGCGTAACGTATGCCCCCTTTGGCCGGGAGGCGATGCTCGCTGTGGACAGCGCGCCAGCCCCTGAAGACCTTGATCCCTTTCCCAAACTTCACGGGAAATCTGATCTGGTAGACCGCGTTGCAGCCCTTGATGTATTCGTCCAGTCCAGGCGGCATGGGTACCAGCGCTGCCGCGCGATCAAACATCAAGTTGACACCCTCAAGAAACGATGCTTCCCGACGGTCATTCATGGTTCCTACTCCGTACCCTCGTTCACGAAGGTTGCTTCGCATGTGCGCCGGATTTGTCGCTTTGAGAAAGCGCGCCTAGCGCAGCGCTCGCTCAACACCTGCCTCGATACGATCGGTGATTGTAGCATCAGCCCTACTCCATCAGCGACAGAATCCCGTCACCGCAGGAGGCCTCTCCTGGCCTCTAGGTCAACTCAAATGCCTCGCCTTGCTGTGGCACGATGGTCTCCCAGCCGAATCTCGAATGGACCTCCTGGGCAAGCTGATCTGCCTGCTCTTCGTCGCCGTGCGTGAGGAAGACGCGGCGCGGCGGCGACTTGAGGTTGCCGACCCACTTCAGCAAGCCTCTTCGATCGGCATGCGCTGACAGGCCGTGGACCTGGGCGATGCGGGCCCGCACCTTACGCTTCTCGCCATGGATTCGAACGACTCGGTTTTCTTCGACGATCTGCCGGCCCAGGGTCCCCCTGGCCTGATACCCCACGAAGACGATGGTACTCTGAGGGCGCGAAATGTTGTTCACCAAGTGATGCTTGATGCGTCCCCCGGTGCACATGCCGGAACCGCTCATGATTATGCAAGAACCTCGAATCCGGTTGATCGCCTTGGACTCGCCGGAGTCGCCCACGAACTGAAGGCCGGGAAAGCGAAACAGCGAACCGTCACCGCTGACAATCCGCAGAGCTTCCTCGTCCATGCACTCCCGGTGTCGCTGGAAGACCTCTGAGACCGCAACCGCCATCGGGCTGTCGAGAAACACCATCAGGTTCGGGATGCGGTCTTCCAGCACGAGCCGTCGAATGTGATACATCAGCTCTTGGGCCCGCTCGAGCGCGAAGGTCGGTATGACGATATTCCCCCCGGCCTTGACCGTCGCATTTATGATCTCGCAGAGTTGATCGTCGACCTCTCCTGCCGGCTCGTGGTCGCGCCCGCCATACGTTGACTCCATGACGACGTGGTCGGCCCGCTCAAAGACCGTCGGATCGCGAACAAGCGGCTTATCCCATTGGCCGATATCGCCGGAGAAGACGACCCTTCGCGTTTCGCCATTCAGCCGGACATTTAGCTCCAGCGTGGCGGACCCCAGAATGTGGCCGGCGTCGCGAAAGCTGACCGAGACGCGCTCATTCAGCGAGACGGCTTCGTCATACGCGACGCCGCGGAACAACGGCAGCGCGGCTTCGACGTCTTGTGCCGTGTAAAGCGGGACCACGGGGTACGGACCTTTGCGTCGCTCTCGCGCATGACGCCTTTTCTTGAAAGCGGCGTCCTCCTCTTGAATGCGGGCGCTGTCGCGCAGGACGATCTTGGCCAAGTCCTTTGAGGCCTCGGTCGTAAGGATCGCCCGCCCGAAGCCCTCGCGGACAAGTCTCGGAATGAGCCCCGAGTGGTCGAGGTGTGCGTGCGTCAGCAAGATGTGGTCGATAGTGCCCGGGGGGACCGGTGAAGGCTCCCAGTTTCGCCCCAGGTGCTCGCGCTCCTGAAAGAGCCCGCAGTCGACTAGCAACCGCAATCCGGCCACGTCAAGCAGGTAGCGCGACCCCGTTACTTGCCGCGTCGCACCAAGAAATCGCAGTTTCATGATGGCATGACCTCCAGTTGGGTCCCACAAAGCGTAGCCCGCTCAGCGAGTCAGGCAATAGCGCCGCGCGCATCGTGAGTCGGCGCACCACAACCGTAGCCCAGCGAGCCCGGCCGTACCTCAAGACCGTCTCTCCCTGCACTTATCTGGAGGGCCTGTGGTCGACTCCCGACACCTGGCGGCCTGGCAGCGCCATCCGCTTGCCCTTCTCCTTGGCGACGGGCAGCGGCTGGTGCGGAAGGCGGATCGGCCGTTCCCCGGTCCTTCCGAGCAATATAGCGGCTGCATCAGTCTTACCGCGGACCCCTGCCTCAATCGCCAGCAGCCATCCCCTCACGCTGTCGGACGAGAACCGGCACGCCTCTTGCCTATTGCCAACTGTCGCGGGTATATGTGACACGCGTTCTGGAAATAATCACCGGCGGCGACGTTGGCCGCTCGCCGCCTGCAAGGACCGCCATGTTCAGCGCGTTTGCTCATTTCTCCGACGGTTCGGTCGAGAGAATCCAGTCGGTCGACGCCCTTGCGGAGGCCTGGTCAAAGGAGGGAACGGTCGTCTGGGTCGACCTGGAGGGGGCTATGGAGGAGGAGCTGCGCGCCTTGGATCGAGTGATTCCCGTGGAGGAGGCCGCGGTTGAGGACTGCTTGCATGGCGAGCAGCGCCCCAGGATCGACGAGTACGAGGACTATGCTTTCGTGGTGCTGTATGGAGCGATCGGGTCCGAGCCCGATCCGGTGTTCCAGCCAAGAAAGCTCGCCGCCTTCTGCGGACGACGCTTCCTCATCACAGTGCATCGTGAGCCACTACGTGCGATTAACACCATTCGCGAGCGCTGCGGTCGCCACGGGGCAAAGGCTTTGGCGAGCGGTGTAGACACCCTCTTGTACCAGATCGTCGACATAATGGTGGACAACTTCGTGGCGCTCGCGGACAAGTACGAAGACCGCCTGGAAGAGCTCGAAGAGGCCTCGCTGGCCCGGAACGTGGACGAGTCCATCCTCGAAGACGTGTTGAATCTACGCAGAGAGCTGCTGGAGTTGCGGCGCGTCGCCGCCTCGCAGCGCGAGGTATTCACGCTGCTCGCCGAGGGTGAGCTCGATTACATCTCCGAAATCCTCGGCCAGCAGTTCAGCCACGTACGCGACCACCTAGTCAAGGTCGTCGAACTGATCGATGCACAGCGCGAGCGGCTGGCAGGAGTGCGTGACAACTACCACACCGCCCTCGCTATCCGCACAAACAGCGTCATGAAGACGCTTGCCGCCTTTGCGGCGGTCCTGCTGCCGCTGTCCGTTGTCACCGGGATCTATGGCATGAACCTGCCGCTCTGGCCGCCGCCGGGACATCCCCTCAGCTTCTGGGTCGTCTTGATGGTCATGGTCGCGATCGGCACCGGTCTGCTCTTGTATTTCCGGCGTCGGAGGTGGTTGTAGTGCCGCTTGCGGTTCAAGGTTGCGCGCGAGACGTAGCGTCCGCCCTGGTGCCGGCCGTCGAACGCTGCTGCCACTTCGACGGAATAGTGCCGAAAACCTCGCGTAGCGGCTCAAGATCCAGCCTTGTCGGCCTGTGTACGCGCGCGTCTGCGGCCTTGAGTGCTGGCAGCATGCAGCGCAAGTGCAGTGGCACCGAACAGCGCCACGATGAAAATAACTGCGCCAAGCCAAGTCAGGAAACGGCCGTCTCCAAAATACATTAGGACCACCGAAGCAACCGCCAGCGCCGCACTGGCCAGGAAGAGCGGCTTGTTTACGCGCGAGCGCACTTCGCGCTTGCCCCACTGATCGTGCGGAAGCGTGACCCCGGCCTGTTCAAGGTCTTCAAGTGTCATCTGACGCTACCCTCGTGCCAAAGCAGACGTCGCCATTCTCACCGCTCCGGCTCCTCGCGGAAGAACTGAAAGAACGTCTGCATACTGAATCGGACGCCATGGGTCTGCGGCGACACCATGATGACCGGGCAGGCCGACCGGCGGGCAATCCGGTAGGGCTTGCGGCCGACCACGGTCCGCTTGAGCCAGTTCGCCCGCGACGAACCGACAATCAGCAGGTCGGCATCGTGCGTCCGCGCGACGATCGAGCGCGCAACGTTGGCGGCCTTGGTGGACTTCAGCTCGATGCGCTCCTCCTCTAGCGATATCTGTGCGTCCGGCGGGTCAAACAAGCCGGGTTTCTCCAGTGACTCCTCGATGGCTCCCAGCCGGGCATCCCTTTGTACGTCGGACACCTTCGGCGGAAGAACGTGGAAGACTGTCAGCCGGCTCTCGGCGTCGGACTGGTCCATCAGCAACCGGCCCACAGAGACCAGCAGGGCTGCGCTGCGTGACTCCGCGACAGGAACCAGGATGCGCTTGGCGGGCACCGGCGTCCTCTGCTGCACGACTAGCACGTTGCAGTTCGCGTATTTGAGAACCCTGTCAATGTTCCTGCCGATCGTCGTTTCCGGGGCCCGCGTGCGTCCCCGCCAACCCATCACGACGAAGTCCACCTCGTGATCCTCGACCGTATCCACGATGGCTTTCCACGGTTCATGAGCCAGACGCACGATGGACTCCGAGTCCAGCTCCAGACCATCGGCGATCTCAACCGCCTTATCGACCGCCGGCCGCATCCGTTCCAGGGCCCGCCGACCGCTGGTCAGGGGTGTCTGCGGCGGCACCGTCCCGACGTGCAGCAAGACGAGCTGGCCGTTCAGCGGTCGCGCGAGCCGCGCGGCGAGGTCGATCATGGTCTGGGCCGACTTCGGGTTGGCAATCGGCACCATCACCCGGAATCGTTCGGGCTGGACTGCCGGCTTCTCGTGCAGAACCACCGGCGTGAGTACTTCCTCACGCTCGCGCGGAAAGGCGTAGAACCGATGCAGCAGTAATCCGGCCACCATCCAGCCGATCACGAAGAACCAGGCGATGGCGGAGAAATGGAACATGAACAGGGCCAGAAATGCGATCAGCCCGATGTTGATCGCCGGCAGCACCGGATGAAACGGCATCACGAAGCCGTAATCCAGCTTGTCCCCGTAGCGCTTGCGAATCACGATGATCGCGATATTGACCTGCAGAAACAGCAGCAGAAACATGACGTCGGCTGCCGCCGCCACGTCCGCGATCGGTATCGCCACGGCCATGAAGATGATCAGCGCCCCGCTGGCGACCAACGCCAGATACGGCGTCTGCGTCCGCTCGTGGATGCGGGCGAACATCTCCGGCAGGTTGCGGTCGCGCCCCATCGCGAACGATACGCGGGTGGACGAGAACGTCGTGGCGTTAAGGGCGCTCATGGTCGAAAAGAGCCCGCCGACGAGCAGCAGCGTCGCGCCGAACGGCATGAACTGGCGCGCGGCCTCCGCCAAGCCGAGCTCCGCGTGCTCAGCCAGCCATTGCCAGGTCGGCTGATCCGTACCCGGGTTAACCGCTCCCAGGGCCGTGAATGCGACGAGCATGTAGATGGGCACAACGATCGCCAGCGAAAGGAAGATGGCCCGCGGGATGTTCCGCTTCGGATTCTTCACTTCCTCACCGGCCTGCACGATGATTTCGTAACCCTCAAAGGCGATGAATGTCAGCCCCATCGCCGTAAGCACCCCCGTGATTCCGCCGGGGGCGAAAGGCGTGAACTTCTCCAGGTAGATCGGATGGCGGAATATCACGGCCATTCCGCTGACGATGAAGACTGCCAGGATCAGGATTTTCCCCAGAGTCACGATGTTCCCGACCTTGCCGGTCTCCGACACGCCCTTGAAATTGACAGCGATGAAAACCAGGGCAATTACGACCGCCGGTATCTTGGCCAGGTGCTCTTCGGGGACCGCGGAAGGTGCGAGCCCAAATTCCTGCAGGACCGAGGCCAGGTATGCACCGAATCCCAGTGCGTAGAGGCTGCCCGCGACGGCATGCGCGAACCAGCTCATCCAGCCCGCCAGAAAGCCGTTCCAGGCCGGCAGGCCCTGCTTGATCCATAGATAACCGCCGCCGGCCTCCGGGATGGCCGAGCCGAGTTCGGCGTAGACCATCGCGGTCAGAAACGTCACGACGCCGTTGAGGGCGAAGGCGAGGATGAGTGCCGGCCCGGCCGGCCCCGCCGCGATCCCGGTCAGCACGAAGATGCCGGCACCGATCATGGCGCCGACGCCAACCATCGTGACGTCGAACAAGCTGAGGTTGCGGGCGAGGCCAATCTCGCCACGAACGGTAGGTTGGGCTGCTACCTGCGACATCGCCCCAAATGCACGGCCAGTTGCGTCGCGAACACGTTGTCCGTACCGACCCTAATCGATTTGTGCGCGGCACGCAAAGCCCTTAGCGGCCACGCGCTAACGACGCGTCCGTCGGCGGCGGGCCCCAATCCCTGGCAGAGATCGAGCTGTGTGCATTCAACGGATGGTCTGTCCGACCTCGGCGACACGAGGTGAGACGCCGGTGCGGCGTCCCTAATCGCGAGCGTTACCGACTGGCCGAGTCCACGTACGTTCAGGTTCAGGCTAACCGGTCTGGCCGGACGCATGATTCCAGGGAGCTCCACGAGCTGTCCCCAGGGATCCGATCTCGAGCGGGAACCTCTGTATACCGTATTGTTCACGCCGCACACGAAGGTGCCATGGAATCCGGATGAATTCCCTTTAATCCCGATTTCATGCGGCTTTCAGAAGGTCGCGACATGATTTCTCGTGGTGACACGGGCCGCTTGGAAACGCTCAGGCGGCCCACCGACGAGGTGTGCTTTTATCCGAGGCGCCTATGAACGTCGAGTTGATGCGACAATCTGCTGCACCGGCGCAACCAGAGCCGCTTCCGCGCCTGGGAATGCAGCGCGCCAAGACACCACCATCCCCGAGGGGCAAACACGCGAGTGTCCCAAACATCGCTGGAAACCCGCCCTGCGGCCAGTCGCCATGCGATCACGGTGATCGCGGGCCGCCGGGCTGACGAAGTACAAGGAGTACCGACACATGCAACACGCACGATTCATTGGCGCGGCGGCTGCAATCGCCGTCTTTGCGACCCTGGGCCTTTCCTCGCTGTTCGCGCAAAGCCGCGGGCAAACACCGCCTCAGAAGCAGGAGACCAAGGGTAAGGAGGTCACACTCGTCGGGAAGATCGTGGATCTGCAGTGCTACATGACCGGGGAGTACCCCACCAAAGATCAAGCCGAGTGTGCCCGCAAGTGCATCCGCGCCGGCGTGCCGGCCGCGCTGGAGACCGACAACGGGCTCGTGATCGTGGGAATGGGGCAGCGAGGGCCAGGACGCGAGATTGAGAAGCATGCCATGGCGACGGTGGAGCTGAAGGGCAAGCTCTACGAGAAGCACGGCGTCAAGTACATCGACATCGCGTCCGTGAAGCCGGCGAAACCGGGACCGGAGGAGGAAGGGGACTGGGAGGAGCCTGAGGAAGAGGAGCCGGACCAGCCGTAAGCAAGTCACTGGTGACGCGCCGTCACAGAGCGCCGATCGAACCTGTGAGGGGCGGTAAGGCCCGTCCCCTCACAGGGTTTTTAGACGCACAGACGCCGGGAGAGAACATGCCCAGTCTAATATCGCACGTGCGTGAGCGGCCACCGGATTGCCGGTTTTCGTGGACACTCCTCGCAGTTGTCATGCTGCTTGTAGTCCCGCGGTCGAGCGACTCCGCGGCGTGGGCCCAAGTGAGAGTGGGCGTCGCCTGTGAACCGGCCGGCGTAATACCCGATACCGGCGGGCCGATCGCGGAAATCGTGCTGCATTTCACGCTTGAGAAGGCGTCAGAGCTCGAGCCGGCGTACTACGACCTTTTCAACGCGCTCCCCGCGGACGTGAGCCTTCAGATCATCTGCCCTTCATCGGCGGACGCGGAAGGATTCCTGCTCCGCTGGGGACCCGAGGCGTCCGCCGGCGGTCGTCAGGTTCAAGTTGTGAACGTGAACTGCCCGATCACGATCTGGGCGCGCGACCGCCGGATCGCGAGGCAATCCGCGTACTCAGGCAAAGTCGTTAGCACCTTTGCACCGGCAGGTGTACCGGACTACGGGGAGGACAAGTGCGGCGAGCTGCTCGTTACGCGTCTTCTGGCGTCAGAGGGTCTGATTCCCGGCATCGTTGGGAGTGACCTGCATATTGAAGGTGGCAACGTCGTCTCGAACCATCGGCACGCATTCATCGGCGCGAACGTGTTCGAGGAGAACGCGGCCACGATTCCAGACCCGCTGTGCCTGCATCACGAGCTGATCGGCCTGACTGGACGGCAGTACGTGGTGCTCTCGGACGAATTCGATCGTGTCCCGTGGTGCCACGTGGACATGTACGTCACACCGGTAGACGAGAGCGCGGTCCTTGTCGCGAGCCCCGCGCTGGCTCGGCGGATTCTGCTTTCGGATGTACTCTCGGCGGACGCGGACGTCTGCTTCGGCTTTGAGGAGGAGATCTTGCGAGCCTCCTCGACTGCCGAATCCACGCTGGCTGCGATCGCGGCACAACTTGCCGACGGCGGCTACCGCGTGATTCGCTTACCGGCCGTGATTGACCCGAAAGAGGAGTGGATGGTCACGTACAACAACGTGCTGATGGAGCGCCGCAACGGTCAGCGCGTGGTGTATATGCCCGTATACCGTATCCCGACTCTCGATCAAGCTGCCGCAGCCACCTATGAATCGCTCGGGTTCGTGGTGCACATAATCGACGTGTCCACGATCTATGAGGGTGGCGGTGCGGTCCGGTGTTTGGCGAACGTGACGGCCCGTCGACCGATCGACGCTCGAGTTCAACCGCCCGTCAAAGGTCGGCTATCTACGAGCTGCTCCGATGAGGGTTCTGCGAACAGCGAAGGGCTGTGCCGCTCTGCCATATCGGCTCGGTGCACCGGAGGCGCAGCTTGCGATCCCGACGAGGTGGAAGACGCTGTCCCGCGATACTGAGTTCCAGGCGTGGGGTTCGGAGAACGGAGTCAGGCTGAGGAGCCAGTCGTGCGGTCAACAAGTGATAGCCGCGGGAAGACGCGCAACAACGACAAGACTGTGACGCGGCTGCGCGAGCTGCGAGATGAATTGCTCGCCGGGTACGAACGGTGTAGAGCGGATCTGTTCTCGGTAGCCGGCGCGGATTCCGACGACGAGGATGCGACCGAGCAGGCGTGGGCGTCCGGTACCGGCATACTGCGACATCTGCAAGCTGAGATCCGCGAAGTCGACGATGCCTTGGAGCGTGTCAGGATCGGGCAGTATGGGCGTTGCGTGGACTGCGCTGCGCCGATCCGCGCGGACCGCTTACGCGCAGTGCCCACAGCCCGCAGGTGTATAAGCTGCCAAGCCGGGGCCGAGCGGAAAGCCGGATAGAAGAGACATATGTGGGGAAATCGTAGGAGGCGTGGCTTGATGGATTGCTGGGAACGAGAAGCTGCCGGCTTCTTGGCCTCCTATCTGACGATGGCCAACACGGCGGAATTCCTGGATGGGGTCGACCGCATCCTGGACGAGCACGAGCGCGACCTGCTGAGCATGACCGAAGCTCTCTGGCAAATCCGAAGGCTTCGCCAATCGATGACATCCTCCAACGCGAATCTGCGCGAGCTTTGCAGGAACGACGAGCATCCGCCGAGCGGGGCCGCCGGCCTGTTCCTCCCGTGGACCCCGCCTTGATCGGCCCTCACTCATACTTCCCTGTTTGAGCCCTCCTGTTCGATCGCCTCAAGCTCCTCGTCGCTCGGCTCGCTGAGCGCATCGTCGCCCATATCGTCTTCGCCCGCGTCATGGTCGTGGTAGGGAGTCATTCCCCGCTTGCCCGGCGCCTCGAGTCATTTTCTCTCGAAGCGGTCGCCTGTATCCTCGTTTTTCTTGTGCTTTGTGCTCATTGGCGTGTTTCGCAGTCCGTCCTGTAGATCTGGACCTGTCGATTTGCCTGTTCGTCAGGCAGCGTTTTCAGGGGCTGTCTGACACCCCGTTGGCGCCTTGGCTCGGCGTAGCGGCGGGTACCATCGTTCGCTGATGGTTGGCAGGATCTTGCCGGTCGAACCACCGCCGGCCCATTTGACGTTCGTGTGACGCACGTCCTCAACGGCGGCAACGACGTCCGGATCGACCGCCCTGGACAGACTCAGCACGATCGGCGTAAGGCGGCGTGGCACGAATGCCAAGCACATCTCGACCGGGCCGTCGCGCCCTGCACCGGCGAACGTTGTCAGGCACAGATCTGCATCTCGCAACGCGGCTGCGATCTGCTTTCCCTTCTGCTGTGAAATGAGAATCACCGTCTCGACGCCAAGCGCCAGCCGCTGCTCGATCCACATCCCGAGCGCGTTACCGGTGGCGAAGCCGCTGACGTACGCAAGAATATTCAGCCAGTTGTTCAGGTGTGTGATCACGGAAGCGACTGCAAGTAACCAGATGGTCACTTCCGCAAAGGCGAGTGAGATCGAAAGGAGCTTGCGCCCCCGTGTAATGCAGATCAGCCGAACTGTGCCGATCGAGACATCCAGTATCCGCGCACAGAAGATGAAGAGCGGTAGCCAGGCGCTGGAAAGTAAAAACCAGGTGGGTGATAAGCCTGACGACGCGTGGGATTCGAGTTCGGGTGATGGTTGCTCGACCAATGGTGGTGTTTGAACCGCTGCCAGCGCCGGTTCCAGGCGAGGGCTGCATCCGGCAGAGACCGGGATCGCGTCGTAGGGCTCACGTGCGAGAACATTGACCAAGCAGCGAACGGCCCCGCCGTGCTGGAAAACCTGTGAAACATGGATGGTGCGGACGTCGAATCCCAGGCTTCGGTAAACGGCTTCCGCAGCTTGGTCCAGGACGGGCTCGTCGTACACCGGCATGTAGACGACACGCTGCCCGTCCTGTTCGTCGATTAGAACGTTGTTGTAGGTTACCATCCATTCCTCGCCGGGGTCGGCTAGCGCTGGCAGCCGGATGACTTCGTACCCATACTCGGCGAGCTGCGCGGCGACCGCATGGAACCGATCGCCTAGCATCATCAGGAAGCTAAGGCCGTCCTCAGAGCTCCGCACCTCGGTAGGGCCGTCGCGGATGTCGGTTCTCGACGATAGCAGCACGTGGGCCACGGCGGTGCTTGCGACCAGAACCGTGTGATCGTCGATCGGCGTCACGTACATATCTACGTGGCACCATGGCGTTCGCTGGTGTTCGTCGCCAACAAGGACATAGGGACGCCCCAGGATGCGCAGCAACTCGCGCTTTACCGTTGCCGGCTCGCTGCCCAGGGCCTCGTTGTCCTTGATGACGTTAGCACCCACGAAGACGTGTCGGCTGTTCGCGACGATGTTGCCGCCCTCAACGTGCACGGTCGTGTCATCCGCGGGCGACCAGATACCGTTATGCTCAAGCAGATAGGAAATGAGAAGGTCGTTGCGGTGGTCCTCGTCGTAGTCACCGCAGTCACGTGGGACGATTGCCGACGCTGGGAACCCGTCGATGTCAGTGGCACGAGCGATGCGTCGGTCCCGCGCCCAGGCGGTGATCGGTCGGTCGACATTGATGACGTCGATGCATCGTCCGTTGTCGCGCTCTTCGTTTCCCCAGCGTTCACTGAAAGCATCAGCCGCCGCGCTCGACGGGCAGATCACTTGAACGTCCACGTCGGTCGGCAAGGCGTCAAAGAGGTCGTCGTAGGCTGCTTCAAGCTCATCCGCGAGGCTTGGCACGTAGTGGAGCGCAATCTCCCGGAGTGCACCGTTGCAGTCGGTCAAGACAGATGGGGTGTCCGTCGCCCTAACGCACGCTTGCGGTGCGTCGTCCGCGGCACTGCTACCGTGGAGAAGTCCGGCAGTCATCACCAATTGGAAAACACTACACCAGCTACCGTGCCTCATGACCATCCTCTTCGTGCAGTTGCTTTCGCAAAACGGGACCCGGGACGAACAACTGTGCTCGTCCCGGGCAAGGCGTTCTTTCCCCTTCGATAGAGCAAGACCTAACGTGCTTCGCACAGGCGCGTGTCAATTCGGGTCATCGGGAGGTTCCGGGGCGGGCTCGGGTTCTGGCTGCGGTTCATCTTCGGACTCTTCCTCAGGCTCCTCGTCCAGCTCGTCTTGGGGCTCAGGCTCCGGCTCGGGTCCCAGCTCCACCGCCCTGAGCTTCTTGATGGACGCCACCTTGAGGTACATGACGCCGCGCTTCTCGCAGAGCGTCCCTCCCACCTCGACCGGTCCTGTGCCAGCAACGATACCAGGCCTATTGAGGTTGCGAATACGATCGCGATAGCAGCCGCAAGCCACTTCGCTCTCGTCTCATGCCCGTGCTCCTTGACACAGGCAGTCGCATCAATCCGGATCGCCGGGAGAAGGGATAGCCCCGTTCTGAGCGCGCGTGAAGACCTCGACCTTATAACCGTCCGGATCGAAGATGAACGTCTGCCAATGCCCCTCATACAGGCGCGGTTGTGTTGCACGAGCGTGACGCCTCCGGGCCTCCCCATAGATGCGATCCACTGATTCACGTGACGGAACTTCGAAACTGACGCGGTCGAGACCCGTTAGGTGATCTCCAGGAGGAAGCCCCTCGGTGAATACGACCTCGAAATCCGGCCGAGCATCGGACGATCGCTGCGCACAGGTCTCGTTGGCGCCGCCGTCTCCCGTGGACTGCACCCGTTCAAACCCGAGCACGGCCCGGTAGAATTCGGCGCTTCGTTCAGGATCACGCACGCGAAGACAGATGCGGCTGAGATGCGGCGCCTCTGCGGAACTCGATGACATCCGCTGCTCCATGGGTTTCCACCGAGATTTTTCCGAGGCCTACGAGTCGGTGCAGATCGTCGCCGAGCAGTATCATTCCGCGGCGCTTGCCGGTCTGGGTGGCGGAAACGATTGATTCGAGTTCTCCGGCCCGGACGGCGACGCGGACCTGCTGGTTGACCCGCAGCACTTCGAGAGCAAGCGCCCGCTTCTCACCATCCCGTGCCGACGGCAGTAGATGCTGACACCTGACGGTCTAAGCGGGGACTTATCAGCACGTCATGATCGCTACAAGTGGGGTTCAGGCGATGCCCCACTCATGACGAGGATCTCACGCTCAGCCTGGAGCCAGTCAGACAGTGCATCGCCCGGGGTACCCGTGCGCTGCCGCGTCTCAAAGAGTTCCTGAGCACGATTGCGAATCTGATCATCGATCGTGACGCTCGAGGCCCGGGCGACTGGGGTCGATCGCGACTTCGTTGAGGTCCTACGGGTCGTTCGGGCTTCAGCCATTCTGCTCTCCCTGCGCGAGCTGCCTGGCGACCGAGCATCGCACTCGGCGCGCCGTGCAATCACATCAATCGAAATGTAGCCGCGCGGCCTGAAAGCCCCATGAAATCGGCATGAAATCCTTTTAACTGCCCCTTTCCGCACGCGATCGTGAACAGCTGCCACATGCCTGTGGACGTGGTTAGCTTCCGGAACCTGTCGAGGTACCCTCATCAGACCGGAAGACAGGCAAACGGAGCACAAACTCGCAGCCTCCTTCCAAGCGATTTGATGCTGCAATCGACCCATGATGAAGGGTGGCAACGCCCCGGGCGATCGCCAACCCCAGGCCGGCTCCCGGCACCGGTTCGTCCCCGCGCGGGATATGGAAGAAGCGATCGAACACTCGGTCCAGCTCCTCGGGCGGAATGCCCGGACCCTTATCACGAACTGCGACCAGGACGTCCTGGCCGTCTACACAGAGTTCGATCTCGACCGCCTCCTCGATCGGCGAATACCGGACGGCGTTTCGAATCAGGTTGTCCACGACGGCGCGAAGCAGTGCCGGATCCCCTGAGACGACGGCCTCGACACCGTCATCGCTGGGTGGGGCCAGGATTAGTACGAGGCGGATTTCCCGATGGCGAGCGAGCGGCTCGCAGCGTTCCACCGCCTCCATGACGATCTCGTTCATCGACACCGGTTGCGTTTGTGCGAGAGGAAATCCGGCGTCGGCGCGTGCGAGTGTAAGCAGACTGTCCACGAGTCTGACAAGCTGTCGCAGTTGGTCCTGGACGCCGCCAACAAACTCGTCGTACTCCTCGGCCGTGCGTTGCTTCTGGTGGAGAACCTGCGCTCCTGCGAGAACGACGGAGAGGGGCGTTTTCAGCTCATGCGATGCGTCCGCGATGAAGCGTTCCTGAGCACGAAACGCCGCTTCCAGACGGTCCAGCATCTCGTTGATGACCCTCGTCAGCTCGGCTGCCTCATCGCCACCTGGCCTCGTCCGAATACGGCGATCCAGATGGGCCGCCGTAAACTCGTGGGCCTGTCTGGCGATTTCGCCGATTGGTGCCAATGACCGGCGTGCGAGCCCCAAAGATGCGATGGCCGCCGCGAGAAGCCCAGCCGGAACCAGCACGAGGAACAACCCGCGCAGTTCAGCAACCGAGTCTTCCACCGGCGTCAGGCTGGCCCCGACTTGTAGAAGAAACGGCTCGATGTCGGGCTCATCGTGGTAGAGGGTGAGCAGCCTCAGCTGTCTTGGGCCGCCGGAGGGTAGCCCCGCGGCTTCGGCACTGATCGTCTCAAGTACAGGTGACCTCGTCAGATGAGAGGCGCGTGCCGACTCGCTGAGCGGGAGGAACGCTTGCGGCAGGTTGTGGGATCGTTCACGAACAGTGCCGTCTTCGCTCCGGATTTGGAAGTAGTAGCCGGGAAACCGAAAAGGGTTCAAGCGTGGCTCGGTTCGTTGCGACCTCCCGGGCTCGTTGGCCTGCGCCGCCCGAACACTGATGGCCTCGACCATGGTGTCCGCGCGATCGATGAGCCGTTCGTCGAAGTCCTCGTGGAGGTAGCGCTCGCGTACGCTCAGGATGACCAAGCATAGCCCACTCAGGATGATCCCGAACACCACGAGATAGAGGACGGCGAGGCGGAAGCGAAGCGTGCGAAAATGCTGGAGGAACCTTGGCGGCTTCATCAGTCTGCGCGCTATTCAGTAGGCGGTTCCGTACTGAGCATGTAGCCGGCGCCGATCATCGTGTGGATGAGTTGCCGATCATAGCCCTTGTCGATTCGTCGCCGGAGCATCGAGACGTAAACGTCGATCACGTTGCTCTCCGGCTCGAAGTTCATGTCCCAGACATGCTCACCAATCGCCGTTCGGCTCAAGACGCGATTCGGGTTTCTCAGGAAGTATTCCAGTAGCGCGAACTCCTTGGCGGTTAGCTTGATCTTCTGCCCGGCCCGGGTGACCGTGCGTTTGAGAAGGTCCAGCTCAATGTCTTCAAACTTGAGCGTCGAGGCTTCTCGGGCTTGCCCGCGCCTCAGCAGCGCGCGAATTCGAGCAACCAGCTCGTCGAACTCGAACGGTTTGGCCAGATAGTCGTCGGCGCCGGCATCCAGCCCGGTGACCTTGTCCTGCGTCGTGGAGAGCGCCGTCAGCATTAGGATCGGCGTGTGAACGCCACGCCGTCGGAGGTTCCGACAAACGATCAGACCGTCCTCGTCAGGCAGCATGAGGTCGAGCATTACGGCGTCGTACGCCTCACTGGCTGCCATGAATTCGCCCTCATGGCCGCTATGCGCTACATCGACGGCATACCCCTGCTCAGTAAGCCCTTTCTGGATCAGGGCGGCCATCTTCGGGTTGTCTTCGATCACAAGCAGCCGCATCGTCTCGTTTTGCTCAAGCGGTTTCGAAAGTGCCATTGTAGTGAGTCTCCCTGGCCGCCTCCACAAGGTTGGAGGCCACGTTCGCAGCACCGAAAGTGTGCTCATGACGTTTTTCCGCACGGTAAGCGTGCCACGGCTGGTTGAAGTGTAGTGGCGCGCCGTGAAACGCCCCTAAAATCGACATGAAATTGCGCTAATGTCGGCACCTGCCGGGAACAGCGAAAGACCAATGGCGATTGAGAGCCAGCGGATCGACGACAACTAGTCGGAGCCGCTCAAGCCGGCAAGCCAAGGCAGGAGAGCCGCGGCGAAGCTGAGGATGAGAAAGAAGCCGCACATGTCTGTGATGGTGGTGAGAATCGGCCCCGATGCGAGGGCGGGGTCCATATTGAGCCGTCGCAACAGGAGCGGAACGATTCCGCCGATCGACACGGCGATGACCGTGTTGGCCGCCATCGCGCCGCCCACGACCAGACCGAGGACCAGATTGCCCTTCCACAGCCAAGCCGCGCCGGCGATAAGTAGCCCCAGGGCAAGCCCGTTCACCATGCCAACCGAGACCTCCTTCAGCCATACCCGGAGCATCTCTGCCGGTCGAACCAGTCCGAGCATCAGTTCGCGCATGCTGACGGCGACGGCTTGGTTGCCCGAACATCCACTCATGTCAGAGATGATGGGCAGGAAGACGGCCAAGGCAATCACCGCGGCAAGCGTCTCCTGATAGAGCGCAATCACACTGGCAGCCATGATGTTCAGCACGATATTCACGCTCAGCCAGGCGAGGCGCCGTCGCGATCGAAGGAGAAGCGGCATGGTCCGCAGCTCTTCTCCGCCAACGATCCCTTGTGACTTGCGGTAGTCGCTGTCGCTGCGGTCGGCGAGTGCCTCCTCTACTGCGGCCCGCTGCACGACTCCGACAAGTGTCCCGATCGCATTGACGGCCGGCACGCCAAAGAACGGGTAGCGATCAAAAACCCCACGGAGCTCATCCAAGGTTGCCACGTCCAACACTGTCTGCGGCTCTCTGACCATCAGCGAGCTGATAGGCTGCACCCGCCGGGCCAACAGCAAGTCGCGCAGCCGCAGGACACCGACCAGCCTGCTTTCCTCGTCGGTCACGTATGCGTACTGAACGTCATAGTCGTGATAGGTCTCCGCTTTGGCCTGCATGTCCGCAATGACGTCAGCAACGCTGAAATCCTGGCGGTAGGCCAGAAACTCCTTGATCATCAAGCCGCCGGCGACATCGTCGGGATATTGGGCAAGTTCGCGCGCGTCGCGCGCCCCCTCTGGGGCCATCCTGGCCAGGATGGCTTCGGCATCCGCCCGATCGAGATCGCCGAGAAGATCGGCTTGCTCGTCGCTCGGCAGTTCCTCGACGATCGCGGCGGCGGCCTCGGGTTCAAGTCGCTCGAACAGATCCGCGGCCTGTGAGTCCGGCATCTGCTCGACTAGGTCCGCAGCGCTCTGCGGATCGATCGTTGTCAGCAGGCGTTCCTGGTCATCGTTGTCCAGCCGGGAGACTGCGCGTGTCGCCTCGCCGGCCGGTAGGGCGTCCAAAAACGCTTCAACTCTCTCCCCACGTTCGGCCTCTACCAGCCTTTCCAATTCTTCCCAGGGGCGATCGTGCATCTCATCGGCCATGTTGAGGCCTCCCGGCGAAGTCAGTGGTCGACGGAACCATCTTGAAACTGAGCAAGTCAGCT